>ERZ809074.3992-NODE-3992-length-12872-cov-3.698603_pt1 | contig 12872 bp, 9 predicted proteins | sample MGYA00520795_ERZ809074 | MGnify/ENA primary metagenome ERZ809074 (study PRJEB31570, sample SAMEA3212989) | Homo sapiens | biome: human-gut; feature: human gut; material: fecal | place: Sweden | collected 2011 ...
TGTTCTGGATGGGCAGCCAGCCGTTCCTGAAGGTGAACCTGAACGGTGAGCGCTTCATGAACGAGTACATGCCTTACGATCTGGTGCTGCACGCTGCAGCCAGCCAGCCCTACCACACCTACTGCACTGTGTGGGACAGCAAGTACCCCGAGGATGTGGAGCACTTTGCCACCCACGGCTGCAGCCGTCTGTACCCGCATGTGAACGGCACCGCTCCGGTGTTCCCCATTGAGTACATCGAGGGCATGAACGCCGATCTGCAGGACCAGGGTTACATCGTGCAGGCCGACACCGTGGAGGAGCTGGCCGACAAGCTGGGCCTGCCCAAGGACACCTTCACCGCAACGGTGGATCGCTACAATGAGCTGGCTGCCAAGGGCGAGGACGAGGATTACGGTAAGGAGGACTATCGTCTGTCCACCCTGAGCGAAGCTCCCTTCTACGGCGTCCGTCAGGCCGGCGGCTATCTGATCTGCACCATCGACGGCATCCAGATCGACGACAATATGCACGCCATTGATCAGGACTTCAAGGCCATCCCCGGCCTGTATGTCATCGGCGACATGAGCGGCAACTACTTCTCCGGCAGCTATCCCAGCCTGATGGCAGGTGCCGCCGCAGGCCGCAGTGCCACCTTCGGCCGCTTTGCCGGTCAGAACGCTGCCGCCGGCATCTGATCCGGAGCGCCCGCAACACGACACGCTGTGTGAAGCAATAAAAAAATGCGAACGAGAGCAGAAATGCTTTCGTTCGCATTTTTTGTTTACGGAAAGAACGCTTATTCTTCCACGATGATCTTATCCTTGGCGTAGTCCAAAGCAAGCCCAATCAGCTCATTGCGGGAGCGATTTGTTTTTCCGGCAAGATCATCGTAGAAATCGACGATTGACTTGTCTACGCGAATCGTAAATGTAACAGGTTCGGAGAGCTTTTTAATTCTGAGTTCATCCATTATTATCACCCCAATACTATTATGAGGTGAATTTTGCTTGAAATGAATGCCATAATACGGTTCATAAATGAACATAAAGTGGTATAATATATGGTGAGAACTGATCTTGCTTCCTGAATGCGTCGGAATGTGCCGAAAAACAACACATTCTGGGAATTGCTGCACAGAGAAACAGGAGGTACGATCAAACCGTAAAATAGCCGGGTGACCGGCAAACAGAGGAGGACGTGTGCGATGAAAAAACAATTCCGGATTCTTGCAACGGCACTGGCCCTGTGCCTGAGCCTGTTGTGCTGCCCGGCGGCCTTTGCGGCGGTGGACAGCAGTTCCTGCCAGACGGTACCCTATGCGCAGGCAACGTCTCAGCCGCTGGGACAGCCTATCACTATTACCGGTACGCCCAATTACAGTGCGGCTACCAGCAACGATACTGCATTTATTTTTGGCTTTGACACCGCCGACGGCGTGTGGTATGTGGCCGTGCAGAAGTCGAAATTTGATGCCTTCAAGGCGGCGGCCCCGGCACAGCAGATGACCCTGTACGGCGTGTATGCCGGCACACTGGACGTGAACGGCATGCCCATTCTGGACATCCAGAATGGCTCGGGGCTGCTGAACGGCACCGCCAGCGACACGACAGCTTTGTACACGGCCGGGCAGAAAAAGCTGGATGCCCAGAAGGCCGCCGCTGCCGCCAGCAGCAAAAAGACCACGACCACTTCCGGCAGCAAAAAGAGCACGGGCAGTGCATCTTCCGGCCAGACGACCAGCCAGATGGTGTGGATCCCCACCAATGGCGGCAAGAAGTACCACAGCAACCCCAACTGCAGCGGAATGAAAGGCCCTGAGAAAGTGAGCCTGTCCACTGCAAAATCCCGCGGATTCACGGCTTGCAAAAAGTGCTACTGAGCATAAAAGAAAGGACCGCTGCGATCTCTCCGGAGGCCGCAGCGGTCTTTTGCGTTTTGTGGTAAAACTCAGCTCCGGCGCTTGGCCAGTACCGCCGCCCCGCTGGCAGCGGTCAGGACGCCCAGCAGGGCAAGCCCGGCACCCGCCTGCCCGAAGAGATCGCCCACGGCACCCACAAAGGGACTTGCGGGGATCATCAGGATACTGTAGGCCATGCTGTCCACGCTGATGAGGGGAGCCCGCTGATCACTGGAGATCAGGGCATTGAGACGCTGGTCGGCATGGAGCAGCCAGACTTCCAGCACGCCCTGCACCAGCATCATGCCCAGAATGCCGCCCCATGCGGGCGCTGCGCCGACCAGAAAGGTCCCGCCGCCGACCAGCAGGGCACACACCGTGTAGAACCGCCGCAGGGTGTGGGGATGTACCCGTCGGCCAATCTCGGTACCGGCCACGCAGGCCGCACCGCCCAGCAGCAAGGAGCCGCTGCTGCAGGAACATCTTGGTCAGATAGCAGGGGACAGAGATGACCGCATCGGCAGCGATGAGTTTTGCCGCCAGCGGGCAGCCGCGCAGGGCGGCGGCACTGTCCCGCACCAGCTGCGCGAACTGGCCCGGCAGCTCTCGCAGGGAATGGGAACTCCGGGCGGCTTGTGCCTCGGTGACCACAGGTTCCTTCAGCAGGAGCATGGCCAGTGTGGAAATGCTGCTGAACAGCGCACTCACCAGATAAAAGCCGGAAAACCGCAGAAACCGCCGCACAAATCAGGAAAAGGCCGGGCGCAAATGCCATGAGCAGGCTGCTCAGCACTGCCAGGATGCCGGTTGCCCAGATGCGGAATTGTGTGCCGCGTTTGGATTTGACCCGGTAGCCGACGGAGATGATGACATCGAGGTTGTAATAGTCCACATCGTAGACCTTTCCATCTGCGGCAGTGTAGGCAAATTTTGCCCACACTGATTCCTTCTGAAGCTCACCTTCCTTGAAGATGTTCCGGACGTGTTTTCCAATAACGCTGCGGTCACGCTGGAACAGCTCAGCCATCTGGTCGATGGACAGCCAGACGGTATCACCATCAAAGGTAGTATCAATTTTGGTCAGACCGTCGTCTGCATCTGCAAGCAATGTGTCTGTCTATACAAACACCATTTGCGTTGCAAAACGCTTGTTGGGAAATCCCAAACCCTTGAACTGCATCCGGTGGATGCAGGCTGTTTTAAGCAAATAAAAAGGAAAACTTTTTTACTTCTTCCGGAATTCTCCATACAGCCACTCTGCCAATGCTGACATAATAGCCTTGTACTTGCTGGTATCCTCAAACAAGGAAGAGAAGGTGTCCTGCGCTTCAAGATAGCTGTCCTGTGCGGCAGTATCAAAAGCCTTGGGGAAGATGCTCTCGGTAAAGATCTGCGGGTCGGAGCTTCGCGCCAGCTTTGCCAGTTTCGGGTCAGCCAGCAGACGGTCGTGCAGGGCAGTAAGCAGCACCCGGTCGGCATTGGTGAACTCGCCCTTGAACTTCTCGTTGATCTTCAGAATGATCTCGTCCAGCGGCTCCTTGGGGTCGTGCCCCAGAGCACCTTTCTGGGTGACCGGCTCGTAGACGCCCTTGGCGTGTTCCAGCTCGATGGCACCGGCAAAGGTCTTTTGCAGCTTGTAATACTCCAACTGCAATTTGCCCTCCAAGTCCAGCGGAGAGACCTCGTCCGGCGGCAGCAATTTGAGCAGATAAGCGCAGAATACGTTCTCCTTGTGCAGCTCTTCATCGAACATCCGTGCCACCTGTGAAACGTAGCCGTACCACTTGACAAGGCTGCGCAGCAGACGGCGGAACTGGTACCGCTCGGCCTGCGTTTTCTGGTTGTAGCGGTCTGCCACAGGCTTCAAGACGCTGCTCATGCGGCCCACGGCGTTTTTATCCTGCTTGGTGCTGCGGAAATACTCCTTGGCAAAGGCTTCCACGTCTGCATCGGAATAGACGGCAAAGCTCCGCAGCTCCTTCTGGGTCTTGTAAATGAGGTCGGTGTTGACCTCCTGCTCCAGAAACGTCTCCTGATAAAAGGGCTGGAATGCCTCCCGGATGTCCTCTGCTTTGTTCACAAAATCCAGCACAAAGGTGTCGGTTTTGCCGGGACAGGTACGGTTCAGGCGGGAGAGGGTCTGTACTGCCTTGACGCCCTTCAGCTTTTTGTCCACGATCATGGTGTGGAGCAGCGGTTCGTCAAAGCCGGTCTGGTATTTTTCTGCCACGATGAGCACATTGAAGTTGTTATGGAACTCCTTTTTGGTCTGGCTCTCCGCAATGTGGCTGCCGTCGGCGCGGACGTTCAGGGACTGCTCCGTGTACTCCACGCCGCCGTCCGGTACGGCACCGGAAAACGCCGCTAAGATCTGCACATCGTCATAACCCTGCTCTGCAATGTAGCGCTTGACCTCGTGGAAGTACCGCACTGCCGCCAGCCGGGAGGAGGTGACTACCATCATCTTGCCCCGCCCGCCGATCTTGTGGCTGGTGGTCTCCCGGAAGGTCTCTACAATGATCTTTGCCTTCTGGCTGATGTTGTAGGGGTGCAACTCCTCGTACTTGCGGATGAGTTTTGCCGCCCGGCTGGCGGGCAGGTCGGGGTTGTCCGGGATGGTCTTGGCGATCTTGAAGCAGGTGGAATAGGTCATGTAGTTTTGCAGCACATCCAGAATGAACCCTTCCTCAATGGCCTGCCGCATACTGTAAATGTGGAAGGGGTGATGGCTGCCGTCCGGGTACTCGGTGCCGAACAGTTCCAGTGTGGCGGCTTTTGGGGTGGCGGTAAAGGCAAAGAAGGACAGGTTCTTGTGCCGCCCGTGGGAGGTCAACTCCTTCACCAGTGCATCCTCCGGGTCGATCTCGTCCTCCGCTTTGCCTTCCAGCTCGGCATATTCCCGCAGCGCATCCTCGGTGTCGGCAAGGGCGGCTTTCAGCTTTAAGGCAGAGGTGCCGGTCTGGGAGGAGTGCGCTTCGTCGATGATAACGGCATAGTTCTTCCCGGCGGTTTTGTTCACCTCGGTGTAGATGACCGGGAACTTCTGCAGGGTGGTGATGATAATGCGTGCGCCATTGTTGATGGCATCCCGCAGGTCGCCGGAGTTTTTGTCCTCGCCGATGGCCTCCACCGCACCCAGCGTATGGTCGAAGCCGGAGATGGTCTCCTGCAGCTGTGCGTCCAGCACGGTGCGGTCAGTAACTACGATGACGCTGGCAAACACCGGCTTGTTCTCGGTGTTGAACAGGGAAGCCAGCCGGTACGCTGTCCAAGCAATGGAGTTGGACTTGCCCGACCCGGCGCTGTGCTGGATGAGATAGTGCTGCCCGGCACCCTTCTGCCGCACATCTGCCACCAGCTTACGCACCACGTCCAGCTGGTGATACCGGGGAAAGATCAGGGTCTTGCCGTCCTGCAGGCTCATGAACTTTTGCAGGATGTCCATCATGCTGTCCTTCTGGAACACTTCTTCCCAGAGGTAGGCGGTAAGGTAGCCGTTGGGGTTGGGCGGATTGCCTGCGCCGCCGTCCCGTCCGGCGCCGTTGGAGCCCTGATTGAAGGGCAGAAAGCGGGTGTCCTTGCCCGCCAGCCGGGTGGCCATCCACACCTCGGTCAGGTCTACGCAAAAGTAGCCCAGAATGCGCTTGTTGAACTGGAAACATACCTCCCGCGGGTCCCGGTCGTGCATCCACTGCTGCTTGGCGTTCTCCACGGTCTGCCCGGTGAACTGGTTCTTCAGCTCAAAGGCGAACACCGGGATGCCGTTTACCGCCAGCACCATGTCCACCGAGTTGTGGGTGGTGTCGGAGTAGAACCACTGCCGGTTGCAGGTGATCTCGTTTTGGGCGTAGCGCTGGGCATCCTTCTGGTTCAGCGCGGACTCCGGCTGAAAATAGCACACCCGGAACCGCCGTCCCCGGTGCTTGAACCCATACCGCAGCACCGAAAGCAGCCCATCTGCATCGCAGGCATTATTAAAGGCAGTGCAGAACTTCCGCACCGGGTTTACCGGGTTCTGCTTTTCAAAAAATGCCCACTCGTTGGGCTGGGTCTTTTGCACAAAGCGGATCAGGGTATCCACAAACAACCCCAGCTTGGGGTCGTAGCAATCCCCGTTGCGTGTGTAGCCCCCGGCAGGGGAGAGCAGCGTCGCCGCAATGTCCGATTCAAACTGCTTTTCGGTGGTGTTGAGGGGCATGGTTGGACCTCCTTGTTTTATCGCCATAAAAAATGTCTGGAGCAAAGTTGCTCTAAGTCTTTGTCATTAATTCCGATGCTATGAAGAATCATACAGTAAATCAAACTAATCAGATAAAGAGCAGTTATTACAAGACGTTCGTCCAAAACTTCTTGTGTGCCATGAGTGGTTTTGTTGCGGTATACAATTAAATTTTCCACGTCAGCTGTTGTCGGCTTGAAATCGAGTTTGTCAAATAATCTTGAAAGGATATCCTGATATTTGGAATAGAAAATGCAAATCTTATCAGCATCTGCGAGTGTCATATGTTTGAGTGTGCCGCAAATCATATCGTTTGTCTTTTTTGAAAATTTACCATTCTTTGATTGGAAGTTCTTGGCAGTTTTTTGTAATTCTTTTATAAGAGAGTTGAGACGTTGTTCTTCTTGAATGTATTCACTGCTTTTATCATCAGGTTTTGCAGCAGAAACATTTTTTCCTCTTATGCGTGCAATTTCACATTCCAGGCAAGTTACAACGCCTTTGACCATATCATTGGTCATTCGACCAAGGTCGGCATCATTCTCTGGAATGAAATTCATAAAAGAAAAAGGATTGTTTGTCTGTTCACAGTAAATTAACTCGATTAAAGATGAAAGAGTGACATCTAAATCGTTAAAGCAAATATTGTTGAATGGTTTTTTCTGAGTTACAACAGAAGGACTTTTTGAATAAACTAAAGCGGTATCCATCAAAACATCAGAAGGCGCTGTCTTTTCTTGTAGGGCGATTTCGTTAAAATCGACATTTTGCCGGAACGTCATAAAAGACAATAGTGTTTTGATTTTTTCAATATGAACTGGAACCTCTCCGAAGGAGATCGGCTCTGAAAATTGAAGCGTTAAATAACGTGTACGACCGATAAGTTCAACGTGGGTTGAGTTGTAGGTTTCATTAGATTGGTTGCCGGATTTGACTGTAATGTAAAGACCCTCATACTTGAAGGAAAAAGAGAGGGGTAACTGTGGAGGAATCACTTGAATGGCTCTGCCTACAAATTCGTATGGACTATCCGGTGAAAAGGACAGTGCGTCCAACGTTCCGCTTCTGAACTCAATGGCATCGATTTTATTCCAATTACAAGGACCGAGATTTCCTTTTTGAATAGCATAAATATTAGAATGAAAATTTGCAACAGTTCTGATGGCGGGTATTATGCGATTTCCACAATAAATCGCAATGTCGTTGCCATCATGCGTTGTTCCATGAAAATATTTATCTTCCTGTGCTAATTTTGCAAAATCTTCAGTGTTACTGGAAGTGGCCTTGAAGGGAACACTGTTCATAATACGAAAGTCAAAATTATCTTCGTAAAATGTTGCACTACCTTGCTCACAATCAAGAATGCCAGACCGTGGAGAAATTTCATCCTTCATAAATTTACACCTCCCTCTTTCCCGTTACAACCTCATAAATCAAACTTTTTTTATAGCTTTCCAGTTCTTTTGCAAGTTGCTCTTTTTTTGCAATCAGCCCGTCAATCTCGGCGCACTTGGCATCGAGATAACCGACAATTTCCTTTTGTTCTTCAAGGGGCGGGACAACGACTTTTATGCTTCGGAACTGGTCGGAGTAAGTACGCCAACGCATGGCCATAATACCACGACCATTTTTATAACAGTCGCCACTAAAACCTAATGTGCGGAAATAGTAATGATAAAACTTGCACTCGATTTTAGATGAAGGAACATAAACATCATAAGCGGGACTTGTTACACCGGCATAATTAGATCGTCCAATAGCATCCATCCAACAAAGAATGATATTTACAATCATATCATTCGGATACACTTTTTTATATCCGTCTGCATTAGAAGCCTTGTTACCGGTTGTTTTTTCGATATCGCAGTGTTGTACCACACCTTTATCTGTATACAGAGAAATAAGATTGACCTGTTCAAGTGGTAAATAATTACGCTCGTTACGAATTGAAAAAATTGTTTTTATGCGTTGGACAGACCATTCTGCTGGAATTTCCCCAATCCACTCAACCCCGCTATCCTTCATCTCACGCTCACCACGCACGCCTTTGGTAACAGCCAGCGTAATAACTGCCTGCTTGAGCTTTTTGTATTCCTCAATACTGGCGTGAACGGAGGATAAAAGGTCATCAATCTTGGAACATGTCGCATCAAGATTACGGACTATAATATCTTGTGTGGATAACGGTGGAAGCGGGAGCCAAAGTTGCTTAATGGTCTCTTGGCTGATATTAGGCTGTCCACCACCGACTGCTTTGCGGACTAAATAACTTTGAGCGGATTTGATAACATAGAAAGCATAATGGAGATTGCAAGAAGGAGAGGAAAGTACGCAACAAGCCTGATTGACGCAACAGTCAATTAGAGAAATGGAAGCATTACCAACAGAAGCACCATACATAGCAATGATGATAAAAGGTGCAGGGTAAACTTTTAATGCACTATATTGAGAGAGGAGATTTGCAGAGATAACATTTTTACAAGTCGGCATAAAAGAACCGGTAATATCACCAGACTGAATCCAATTAACAACAGGAAAATCACTGGTTATGTTTTTGGGAGTTGTGCCGCTGCCAATTATATCAAATAGGCGTATGACTTTGTTTTTTGACCACCCCTCTGGAATTTCCCCAATCCATTCAATGCCGCTGTCTTTCATTTTCCGTGCCATGGTCAGCCCTCCTTATGGAACAGCGCTGCCAGCCCGGCGGAGATATCCTGTTCCAGTGCGGTGATGCGTGCCACGATATCCTCCACGGCTTCCGGTGCCTGATACTCGTAGAAATAGCGGGTCATGGGGATCTCGTAACCCACCTTGGTCTTGCTGTGGTCGATCCATGCGTCGGGGGCGTAGGGCAGAACTTCGCGGGCAAAGTAGGCGTCAATATCCTGCACCAGCGGCACGTTTTCGGTGTCCCGCAGGCTGGTGTCCGGCACAGGCTTGCCACGCTTCAGGATAACGTTGCCCGCCTCGTCCCGCTGGGGGCGCTCCACAACAATCTTGTTGTAGCCAAACTCCACGCTCTCGAACACCTTGCTCTCGCAGTAGATGCCGTTTTTGTCGCCGTACACCTTGCCGTTGGCAAATTCGCCGTAGGCGGTGACGATCAGCTCCCGGCAGGCATCGGTGATATCGTTGCGCTTGGTGCCGATGCTCTTGCGGCGGGGCTCGAAGCAGTGGCTGGCGTCAATAAGCTGCACCTTGCCCGCACGGTGAGCGGGCTTATCCTTGCTGAGCACCCAGATGTAGGTGGAGATGCCGGTGTTCATGAACATATCGGTGGAAAGCTGGATGATGCAGTCCAGCCAGTCGTTTTCCAGAATATACTGCCGTATGTTGCTGGGGCCGCTGCCGGCATCGCCGCTGAACAGGGGGGAGCCGTTCTGGATAATGGCCATCTTGCCCTTGTTTGCCAGCTTGGCAAGGCCGTTCAGCACAAAAAGCTGCTGACCATCGCTGATCTTGGGCAGACCGGGCGCAAAACGCCCCATCTCGCCCCGGGCGGCCTCGGCTTCCACTGCCTTCTGCTCCCGCTTCCAGTCGATGCCGAAGGGAGGGTTGGAGATGATGTACTGGAAGGTGAACCCGGGAAACTGATCCTCCGACAGAGTGTCACCGAACCGCATATTGTTAGGGTCGCCGCCCCGGATCATCATGTCCGCCTTGGCGATGGCAAAGGTGGAGGGATTGAACTCCTGCCCGAAGCAGGTTACCTCAATGTCGCTGTTCAGCTCGTGGATGCGTTCCTCCATGCAACTCAGCATCTGGCTGGTGCCCATGGCCATATCGTAAACGGTCATGCTGCTGGTGTCCAGGTCGGCTTCAGACAGCAGCAGGTCGGTCATCAGATAGATGATATCCCGGCTGGTGAAGTGGGCTCCGGCCTCCTCGCCAAAGCTCTCAGAGAACCGCCGCACCAGATCCTCGAAGATGTAGCCGCAGTCCACGGCGCTGATCTTGTCCGGGCCAAGATAGCCCTTCTCGGAGCCGAACTCCTTGATAACGAGGTAGAGGGTGTTGCTCTCCACCATCCGTTTGATGATGTTGTCAAAGTCGAACTTTGCCAGCACGTCCTGTGCGTTGGCAGAAAAGCCGGACAGGTAATCCCGGAAGTTGGACTCAATGTTGTCCGGGTCTGCCAGCAAAGTCTCGAAGGTGAAACGGCTGGTGTTGTAGAACTGGTAGCCGGAAGCCTTCTGCAAAAAGCCGTCGATGACCTGCAGCTTTTTCATCGTTTCGTAGGTGTCCAGCACTGCCTGATGGGTGGGCAGCAGGCAGTCGTGGAACCGCTTCACCACGGTCATGGGCAGAATGACCAGACCGTACTCGTGGGGCTTGAACGGCCCCCGCAGCATATCGGCTACGTTCCAGATCATGGCGGCTTTTTCGGCAATATTGGAACCTACGGCGGTGATTTTATCGTTTGGCATACGTTGCTCCTTATTTTTTGTGATAGGTGGACATCCTGATTTTACAACAATGGGTGTCCGATAAATCGGATGGCAGGACGTTTTTCCCAAAAAATGATGCTTGCATCTATTGTACCACGACAAAAGTGGAAACACCATATTCCGGCAAAAGAAAATGCCCGTCTGAAAATCAGACGGGCATCGATCATAGAAGGGCTTAATCTTCACATAGAAGATCGTTGTTGCGTATGAAGGTGACAAAGCTGAGGATGATTTTGGCGTTTCTCTCTACAATGTCAGATTCGGTAAAATCTGTGGCTTTCGCAGCGAGGTCAGTAAGCTCCTTGATTTTTGTACCCTCTTTTTTCTGCTTCCGGTTGTTTTCAAAACCGGTATAGTACTTGACCTTATCGCTGAAGCGATAATCAGAAGCGCGGATATTGATGCGCTTTTCCAACAACACCTTGTTGCCAAGGCTTTCAACATTTCTCGGATTGGAAAGCGAGTGCTCCTTTTCCTGGCGGTTGCGTGCGTAGATGTGCTCGATCTCAAGTACACTTTCAAGGGACAAGAGCTCCTGGGAGGAGTTCTGGAATGCCCACCATGTCAGCATGGCCTTTGTGATCGCGCGGTTGTTGCTGAAGGTATAGTTGTCAAAAGCGTTCTGCAATTTCTGCGTATCAAACAAATAGTCAGAAAACCGAACAGGTTGCCCGGTTACAATGTTGGTCATTTCTGCAAAAATGGGAGTGCGCAGTGCATTTACGCCCGGATTTGTAACGGCATATGCCCAGATGAATGCGGTGATTTTGTTAAGAAAGCTATAGAAACGATCGTCGTTCAGTAGACCATCAGAATCCCGATTGGCCATGTAATAGACCGAAACAAAATAGGTCCACATACCGTTGGGAGCATAGTTCAGAACAAAGAGCCTGCGAAGAATTCGGTCAGAGAAGCGCTCAACATTTTGATTCTGCACATCATTCCAGAAATCTGCAAGATTGATCAGATTTTCAAAAGTCTGGTCATTTTTTAGCAAGCTGTAAGCATTCCGCTCATAGAATTTGCGCAGCGCCTCCGTTGTCGAGGATTTGATGCCTTGCTTTGCACGTTCATAGTACATATACCGTGTGAAAAGCTCATCCATCGGAGTGCCGGTAATAGGATGGAAAATAGAATCACACAGTACCTCGAGGTCCTTCCACTTTTGGATAAAGACTTCCCGCTCGCCTTTGGCAGAGTAATACTTGTAAAATTGCGCCTTGAAGATATCGGCATCAGACAGTGGCTTTCCGCGGTCATTCAATGTCGAGAAGATTCGCAAAGCGGTGTCCTGAGATTCTGCTTCAATCGGGAGCAAAATACAGTTGTTCATGATCCGAATCGGAAAGAAGGAAAACCAGTCTGGGTAAGTATTCAGAAAGTCTACGATCTTTTGCTGAAAAAAGCGATAGTTATTGGCGTAGCTGCTCTTTTCGCAATCAGACAAGGTTCCTGTTTTCAGGATATTCAGAAATTCGTCCTTTTCCTTGTCGGTGGCGACTTCTGAGTCGATTTTCAATGCTGACTTGTCCGGGTCACCAAACTCATCGGCTTTCCAGATGCACTGCTCAATGAACTTGCTGGTCTTTACAGCTTTATCGTTCTTCATGCTTCCATATTTTTCATAGAAAGCTCGAAGCAACAGCATCAATGTCGTAAGGCGCTGTTGTCCGTCAATAATCTCCATTTTACCGTCATCATTTTTAAATGTGACGATGGGGCCGAGAAAATACTCATCGCTGTCACTGTTGAATTTGTCGCAGTCATTATCAGGAAATGCAAATAAGAACAGGTCATCCCAAAGAGTCTGGCATTCCTTTTCTCCCCAGGCGTAAGGCCTTTGATAATCCGGAATGAGGAAATCAGCCTTCTTCTCACTGAAAAGTGCCCGCACGCTTTTTTGATCAATGTTTAATTTTGACATTCGATGCCTCCTGTTTAGCATCAGCAGGTTGCTTCAACTTATTAAATCATCTGAAAATGCCGCAACGCTTCCACGATCGCAGCCTCTTTTTCTTTCGGACACTTGGGCTGTTTGGCATTTTCAGATTTGGGCTTATTATAATTCTCTCGCTCAATAATGCCGTGTTTCTGCTTCACCTGTGCGATATAGAGGTTGGAAACCTTCAACTGATGGTGTTCCCATACATGCTCCCGAATCTCATTGTAAGTTGCCTTGCTTTCCGCAGCAGTCACATCCAGCTCATCCATGCTCACTTCCACTTCAATGTGGTGGTCGACGTTGAGTTTGGACAAAAGGAGAACGGCCTCGAGCATTGTCCCAGATTCCAAGGGCAGTTCTGTTACTTCCTGCCCATTCACA
>ERZ809074.3995-NODE-3995-length-12853-cov-9.587123_pt1 | contig 12853 bp, 11 predicted proteins | sample MGYA00520795_ERZ809074 | MGnify/ENA primary metagenome ERZ809074 (study PRJEB31570, sample SAMEA3212989) | Homo sapiens | biome: human-gut; feature: human gut; material: fecal | place: Sweden | collected 2011 ...
GGCAAAAAACTTTTGAGTTTAAGTTAATAGTAAAACAAGGTTGGTTTTTCTGCTTATGCATTGTAGATTACCGACCTTGTTTTTGTAAAAAAGTAGGCAAAAAACCTTAGAGTTAGAGGTCTTTGGGAGACGCACTTTTGACTTCTTTCTGTAGGGACAGGCGTCTGTTGGCTGTCCGCCGCACTTTTTTGTAAAAAAGAAGGCAAAAAACTTTTGAGTTATGTTAAAGTGAATAGTTAAATCAAGGTTGGTCTTTCTGCTTGTGAAGCGGAGAAACCAACCTTGTTTTGTATTGGTGGGCACACTTTTGACTCGAAACAAGTCGTAAAATCCTACTTTTAATATGTAAAAACGGATGGACGAAAGCGCACTGCTGTGGTATAATGTGATAAAGCCCTCTCACCCGCAGACGCGGGAGCTCTCCCGGAGGGCGAGCCTTTAAACGGTAGGACAAGTTAACCCGTTTTTCAATTGATCTATTTGTGCGAAGGTTTTAAAGCCTCTCACTCCGGGAGAGGTGGCGGCGTCAGCCGACGGAGAGGGAAAAAGCTTTGCTTGAAATTAAATTATATAGGAGAACTTTGTGAAAAAATCTGTTTTTCGGGAAAACGAATTTACCGCAATATGGAGCGGCGACGTTAAAGCGCGTGATACGTACGTCGATTTTAAGGACTGTTTTGCGGCTGATTGCTGCGGCGAGCGAATATTTCTTGAAATTTCGTGCGACAGCAATTATTCGGCGAATGTTAACGGCAAACCGGTTGCGTTTTCGGCGTGTTCGGACTTCCCTTTTTCCCGCGAATACGATAAAATCGATATAACCGAATATTGCAAAGAAAACAATCAATTGTTTATCACCGTGTGGCATTACGGCGAGGACAGCCAGGTGTACATAAACGCCGACGCGTTTTTGGCGTACAAAGTTATTCAAGGCGGAAAAACGCTTGCCGAAAGCGGCAGAAACACGCTCTCCCGCATAAATCCGTTCTATAAAAGCGGATACCGCAAGAAAATTACCATGCAACTGGGTTACAGCTTTCTTTTCGACGCGAACGGCGACAATAATGCGCCTTTTACTAACAGTGACGAAGCGGGCAAAATTTTCGCAACCGAAAGAAAACGTAAGCCGCTGAGCCTTATCGGTCGGGCAAAAGGAGAAGCTCGGAAAACCGACGGCGGATATCTTGTCGATTTCGGGCGGGAAGTAGTGGGGTATCCCGATTTTTCGTTTATAAGCGACGTCAAACAGAAAATTACGGTGTCGTACGGCGAGCATCTTACTGCCGACGGCAAAGTCCCGCGGATTATCGGCGACCGAGATTTCAGTGCGGAATATGTGGCAAAACCGGGAAATAACGAGTATTTCAACGCTTTTCGCCGGTTTGCTTGTCGATATATGTTTGTCGAAAGCAAAAAAGATATAAAAATCGATTATATCGGACTTAACGAAGTTGAGTATCCCGTCAAGAAGAAGGAATTTACTCTCTCCGACCGATTTTTGCAGGACATTTACGACGCGGGAGTTCGCACTCTGCGCGCGTGCATGCACGAGCATTACGAGGACTGCCCGTGGCGCGAGCAGGCTTTGTACGCGCTGGACAGCCGAAATCAGATGCTGTGCGGCTACTATGCGTTCGAGGGCAGTGAATATCAGCGGTATAACCTCACGCTACTCGCCAAAAGTCTGGACGGCGGCTTGCTGGCGATATGCGCTCCGAGCGGCGTTAAGCTACCCATTCCTTTCTTTTCGCTGATGTTTTTCGTTCAGACGTACGAATATGTTGTTCACACGGGCGACAGCAGCATTCTCGCCGAAGTCGGAGATACGCTCAAAGCTCTTTACGGGACTTTTTCGTCCCGGGTGAACGAGGACGGACTTATTCCCGTTTTCCCGTCGCCGTGCTGGAATTTTTACGAGTGGAGCGACGGCAGCTGTGACTGCGTTAAGGACGAGCGCGGCAACGTTATCGAAAATCAATACGACCTTATTCTTAACTGCGCTTACGTGTACGCTATGCGCGCTTACGGGCAATTGTTCGGCGTTGAGATTGGCGTCGAAAAAACGGCTCGGGCTATCGAAAAGACTTTTTTCTCCGCGGAAAAAGGAATGTATAAACTGAACACGCTTACGGAAAATTATTCGCAGCTCGGAAACGCTTTTGCTCTTCTTATAGGATTGGGCGACGATAAGCTTGCCGAAAAAACAGTTTGCGGGAATGGAATGATTCCCATTACGCTGTCGATGAATACGTTTTTATACGACACGCTTATTAAACGTGGCGAAAAATACCGTGATTTCATTGTCGAAGACATAAAAAATAAGTACGGGAAAATGCTGTCCGGCGAAACGGGGACTTTTTGGGAAACCGAACTCGGTGCGGCGGATTTCGGCGGAGCAGGCAGTCTTTGCCATGGCTGGTCGGCAATCCCCGTGTATTATTTGCAGTGCTTTTTCGGGGAAAACCGCACTTTTTTGTAAAAAAGCAAGCAAAAAACTTTTGAGTTAGGAGAGTAAGGTAGACGAACTTTAAAGCCTCTCCCGGAAAGAGGCTTTAAATGAAAATCTTCTTTTTTCTTCGTCTGAAAAAAGAAGACCCTCCCCCTTAACTTTTGGACGTGTCGGCGACGTCGTCGGGAGCGATCATTGTGTATTTGGCGAGGTGGCGGTACACGGGCGCGCCGGGTTTGTTTTTCAGAACGTACTTTTTATTGTGTGATTTCATAAAAACCTCCTTGCCGTATTGTGTGCTTCCCGCTTGACAAATATAAGCGGAAATGGTATTATATTCGTAGTGACAATCACGAAAAAACGGAGAAAAACAGTATGATATACGTTCTCGGAAGCATAAATACGGATATGGTGGCAACCGTACCGTACATGCCGGTCAACGGCGAAACCATTTCGGCTACTAAATTTTTCACGACGGCAGGGGGAAAAGGATCCAATCAGGCGGTCGCAATCGCAAAACTGGGCGGAAAAGTAAAAATGATAGGAAAGGTGGGCGATGACGCTCAGGGCAAAGACCTTATAGCAAATCTCCTCGCTTGCGGGGCGGACGCCTCAAACGTAACTCTTTCTTCTTGTCCCACCGGCGTTGCCATGATAGTGGTGGAAAACGGAGACAATCGCATTATTCTGTCCGCCGGAGCCAATCACGACTATTGCGAAGAGGACGTGGACGAAGGGCTGAAAGACGCCAAAGAGGGCGATTATCTTATAATGCAACTGGAAATTCCCATGGATACGGTGTGCTACGCTGCCGAGCTTGCGCATAAAAAGAAAATGAAGGTCGTGCTTAATCCGGCACCCGCCGTCGCACTTCCCGAACGTCTGCTCGAAAACACGGATATTATCTGCCCCAACGAGAGTGAAACCGAAATTTTAACGGGCATAGCGGTCAAGGACGACGCGTCGCTTGCCGCAGCCGTGTCTGCGCTTTACCGCGCGGGCGTAAAAAACGTCGTGATAACCATGGGCGGCAAGGGAGCATACGTCACGAACGGCTCGGTAATAACGCACATTCCGCCCAGAAAAGTAAAAGTCGTGGATACGACGGGGGCGGGCGATACGTTTATCGGCGCGCTTATATTAAAACTCAGCGAAGGAATGCCGATTGAGCAGTCGGCTGAGTTTGCTTCCGTGGCAAGTTCGATAACCATTACGCGCGAAGGAGCGGCAAAAAGCATTCCCACGCTTGACGAAGTGGAAAAAATAATAAACGAAAAATCTTGACACCGCGTTTATTTTGTGATATAATAAACTAAGAAGCGTTGATTTTATCCGGGAAAACGACTTTTTTCCCGTTGCTTCGAGATTTTTCCGCATTGGAGACATTTATGGATATTTTGCAACAAATAAACGAAATCGTCAAGGAATTCCGCGGCGAGGATGTCAATCTTAAAATAGACGACAACTTCAACGAACTCGGATTCGACTCTCTGGACAGGGTTGAACTCGTAATGGAACTGGAATCGAGATTCGACATCTCTTTCCCCGACGATCTGCAAATAGAAACCGTTAAAGAATTGGTTGATACCATCGAGAAACTGACTAAAAAATAAAATGGAAATTGGCGAACATTCCGAAGACCCCGGCGTCGGGCGAAGACGGAAACAATTAAATATGAAATTTTTTGCCGTGCGGTATACCGTTCGGCAATTTTTGCTTACAAAAAATCAGGGAGTAAAGAAGTAATTTATGAATAATCCGAACGCGTTATTATCTGCGTCCACCACCGTGACAGCCATAATGTGGCTTGCGCTTGTTCTGTGCATAGTATTAAGCGGGATTTTTTCCGCTACGGAAACGGCGTATTCGACGGCAAGCAAAGTGCGCCTTACCACCATGTCGGACGAAGGCGACAAAAAAGCAGGCAAAGTACTGAAACTGCTGAACAATTACGAAAAAGTACTGTTTACCGTGCTTGTCGGCAACAATATCGTAAACATCACCGCAACCACGCTGGCAACTTTGTTGTTTATTGCGATGATGGGAGATATAGGCGCAACCGTTTCCACGATAGTAATTACCGTAGTCGTGTTGCTTTTCGGCGAAATTTCGCCCAAAATGCTTGCAAAACAGCACCCCGAGGGCTTTGCCAAAAACGTTTACGGCTTTTTGCGCGCATGCATGTTCATTCTCACGCCTATTACGTTTATACTCGACGGGTGGAAGTGGCTGCTTTCCAAAATATTCCGCTTTCCGCAAACCGCTTCGTTCAGCGAAGAAGAGCTTATCACCATTGTCGAAACGGCGGAAAACGAAGGACAGCTTGAAAAACACGAGTCCGAACTTATTCGTTCGGCAATCGAATTCGAAGACCTCGACGTCCGTGACATAATGGTGCCGCGCGTCAACGTCGAAGCTGTGCCCGAGGACGCAACAATGGAAGAAATTTACAAAGTCTTCGTCGAATCGGGGTATTCGCGTCTGCCCGTTTATCGCGACGATATAGATACTATTGTCGGTATTCTTCACGAAAAAGATTTTTCCGTGCTTCTTCACGACGGCGGAACGGATATTAAGCCGCTGATTAAAAAGTGCATATATTTAACGCAATCCATTAAAATTTCCACCGCACTCGGCATGCTGCAGAAAGAAAAAATTCACATGGCGATAGTCGTGGACGAATTCGGCGGCACCGACGGCATAGTTACGCTCGAGGATATTCTCGAAGAGCTTGTGGGCGAAATTTATGACGAACACGACAGCGAAGAAGAACAGATAAAGAAAATCGACGACCATACTTATATAATCAAGGGCGACGAGAATTTCGAGGAGATGCTTGAAGAATTGGACGTTAAGTCTCCCGACGAGGAAACCGAAGCGACCACAGTCGGCGGCTTCGTGTCCGAACAATTGGATCGTATGCCTGCGCCCGGAGACAAGCTGACGGTTGACGGCATGGAAATGGAAGTTATCAAAGCCACGGATAAAACGGTGGACGAAATTAAAGTCACTGTGCTGCCGTCGCAGGACGAAGATGACGACTAACCTACTTTTTTGACTTACTTTTTTGTAAAAAAGTAAGCAAAAAACTTTTGAGTTAAGAGTATAGTAAAACAAGGTTGGTTTTTCTGCTTATGCGTGGCGAAGAAACCAACCTTGTTTTTTGTAAAAAAGTAAGCAAAAAACTTTTGATCTATGTTAAAGTGAATAGAAAATTAAGGTTGGTCTTTCTGCTTGTGCGGCGGAGAAACCAACCTTGTTTTTTGTAAAAAAGCACCGTACTTTTTTGTAAAAAAGTAGGCAAAAAACTTTTGAGTTAAGGCTGATTATAATATTTAGGTTGGTTATTCTGCTTGAACATTGCAGATTAGCCAGCCTTTTTTTGTAGGGACTTTTGTTCTTGGCTATCCGACATAATTTTTACTGTAGGGACAGACGTTTGCATCCTCTCGCACCAAAAAAGCGTTGCGGGCGCGACGCGCTCCGCAAACAGTCCGGTGAACTGAATGCAAGCAAAGCGGGGAGAAATTTATAATTGCGACCCGGGGCTTTAAGCCCTGGACACAGTCGCGGGAGTAGTCGCCGGCGACTTTTTTGCTTCTTTTTTCTTCGCCTGAAAAAAGACGATACTTCACTCCTTGCTTTCGTAGATGCGGACAAACTCGTTTACGTCGGAGAGCAGTGGCTGCGGCGGAGTGGTTATCGGAGCGCGGTAGGCGACGCACAGCCACATGCATGCGCCGAGAAGCGGACCGGCAAGACGGTGCAGACGACACTTTTCCCCGCCGGACAAAAACAAAAACGGAATTCCGAGGGTTTCACGCAGTCGCACGGTGGTTTTGAGGTTGTCGGTAAGCTGTTCGTCGTCGTGTGAAAAAGTTACTATTTTTGCAATATCGGCGCCTCTGCGTTTTTGTTCGAACGCCATGCCGAGAACGTAGTCCTCGCTGCGAAAATCGGGAACATGCGAAGAAATAAGCAGTTCGCCGCCGAGATCGTGTACTTTTTGAGAAAATTCTATCTGTTTTCTTATAGCCTGTTGGCCGTAAGTGAGTTGATCGGGTGCGGGCGAAAACGAATCGCCGGGCATATCGATAAGAGTTGCGCCGCATTTAAGAGCGAGCAAAAGCTCGTCAAAATACTGTTCTTCGGGCTTGTCGCCGCCGCTCGCCCACTTGTAATTCGTGACGTAAAACGGCATGCCGCAGCCTGCCGAAAAGACGTTTTCAAGCGTTTTTTGATTTATCTGATCGGCGTTTAAGCATTCGAGCTGCCAGCCGAAAGCGTCTGCGCCCTGCTTTAATCCGCTTTCGATTGCGGCAATCGCCTCGTCAGCCGTTTTAACCTGAATCATAGCCGTCTTTAGCGGCTTGTCGGATCCTAAAAAACTTGCTTTCATTTTGCACCCCACGATTTATTTGTTACGAGAACGTGTCCGCCGTCTACCAGAAGAGTGGTTCCGGTTATAAACGACGCTTTTTCGGACGCCAGGAAATATATGGCGTTGACTATTTCCATAGGCTCGGCAGCCCTGTGCATAAGAGTGGGCATTCCGCTCATTGCCGCGCGGGTCAGAACAGGACCGGGAGCAACGCAGCACGCGCGTATATTGTGGTCTGCGCCCGCCATCGCCACGCTTTTTACAAATCCGCTCATAAGCGCGCTTTTGCTTGTGGGATAGTCCATTCCCAGCCCGTCGCCGTCAATACCGGTAACCGAGCCGAGGAATATAAAAACGCCGCCGCCCGACTTAATCATATATGGCATGGACGAGTGGGCAAAATAAAACGGACCTTTGAGATTGACGTCGATACCCCAGTCGTAAACCTCGATGGGTGTATCCCAGAACGTCGGTTCGGTTGAGCCCAGCATGCGTTTTGCGGTTCCGCCGGCGCAGCAGATAACCGCGTCGAGCGAGCCGAAATTTTCGTATGACAGAATGCAAGCCGCCTTGACTTCTTCATAGTTTCTGACGTCGGTTTTGATTGTAAGAACGTTAATTCCGTCCCGAACGAGTTCGGCGGATTTTTCCGCCATTGCGGTTTGATTGATGTCGCACATTACGATATTCGCGCCGTTTTTGCCGAATTCGCGACAGCACTCGAACCCTATTCCGCTTGCCGCGCCTGTTATAAGCACGGTCTTGCCTGAAAATTCCATCTTTTTTCTCCTTTACGATTGTTTTCGGATATAAAAAACCGATTTACATAAGTATAAATCATTTATGCAAATCGGTCAAGAGATTTTTTTATTCGGTCGGTCTTTTTTGCAAATTTCACTATGCGCAAAACGTTTATTTTTTCTTTTTGCGGAGCATGTTTATAAGAACGTATGCGGCAATGAGAACAACGACGGAGCCGATGAGAATGACAAACATACCCGCAACCGATACGTCAACATTTCCGGCAAATTTTATATTGCAGTCCACGCCATCTTTCATGGATTCGACCGCTTTTTCGGCAAGTTCGGCTTTTTCGGCAGGACACTCGGCTACAAATGCGTCGAATGCGTTTCCGAGACAGTGGTTTCGAAGAAGCGACGTACCGTACGTTCCCGGCAGGAAAGAAACGAATGTATTAAGCCATGCGGGAAGCTGGCTGAGCGGCATATATGCTCCGCTCAGAAATCCGTAAGTCGAACTGACGACAGAGCCGACTGCCGAAATCTGTCCCTGCGACGAAAGAAACACGTTTATGACCGACGACAGCGCCGTTCCGAACAGTGCGAGCAGCACTACGTCCAGAAGGATGAACATGACGTCGGCAAAGCTCAAAAACCAGCCCACGCACGAGAGGTAAATAAGGCATATTCCCAGTGCGAACAGGCACACTATCATGGTGTTTACGAAGGTTGCGACGTAGTACGACAGAGCCATCGTCGAACGCTTTACCGGGGAAATCGTAAAATCGTTTGCCATTCCGTATACTTTGTCCTGAACCATTATCATGTTGGAGCAGAACGAAACGGTGACGCAGGAAGTGGAAAGCAACGACGACACCAGTTGTCCGCCGGATAAGCCGTTTATTATTTTGTCGCTTGCCGTCAGACGAAAGGCTTCTATTATGGACACAAAAGAGTTTTTGTACACGTCGCCCAGAAAAGTTACAAACAGGATAAGCAGTATTCCGGGCGTTATCAGCGATACGAGGAATAGTCCGAGATCCTTGAAAAACAATTTTATATTGCGGGTTGTGAAAGAAAGAAAAGTAGACATTATCTGACCTCCGTTTTTTTGCCGGTTACCGCAATGAACACGTCGTCCATTTTGCCTTTGAATATTTCGTAGTCACGGAACAGTTCGGGACGGGCAACTATGAGAGAAGTTGCTTCTTCCGTATTTTTAACGGCGATGCGGAATCCGTCCTGAACGGATTCGTAGGGTTTGCCGAGCGATTTAACGGCGTTTTCGTCGTTTGTGTACAGCGTGATAAAATCGCCCGTGTACTTGTTTTTGAGTTCGAGAGGAGTGCCTTCCGCAGCGATTTTACCGTGGTCGATGATGACGACGTAGTCCGCTTCGGCTGCCTCTTCCATGTAATGCGTGGTTAAAAACACCGTCATCCCCGTGTTTTTTTGCAGCGAATATATCACTTCCCACAGCGTTTTGCGGGTCATGGGGTCAAGCCCCGTAGTCGGCTCGTCTAAAATAAGCAGCTTTGGGCGATGAATAAGCGCGCGAGCAACGTCTATTTTACGCTTTTGTCCGCCGGAAAGCTTGCCCACCGGACGGTTGATAAATTCGGAAAAGTGCAGCAGGTCGTCGAGTTCTTTAAGACGAGCCTCGAATTTTTCGCCCGTTATTCCGTACAGCGACGCGCGGAATTTCAGATTATCGCGAACGGACAACGCTTTGTCCAGCACCGACGACTGAAAAACGACGCCCAACTCTTTTTTAGCGTTGTCGAAATTGTTTTCGTCCGCCCCGCAGACTTTAACGCTGCCCGAGGTTTTTGCAAGCGTGCCGCATATTATCGAAATAGTGGTGGACTTGCCTGCACCGTTTACGCCTAAAAAGGCGTAAAGTTCGCCCGTTTTTATTTTCAGCGACAGGTCGTCAACCGCTTTAACGTCACCGAAATTCTTGTACAGATGTTCTATTTCTATTATGTTTTCCATTTTTTCTCCCGTTTATTTTAATATTTCTTTTTCTTTGCCCGCTTTGACGAAAGAGAGGACGGAGCGGAATTGGAGAGACAAAAGCGTTTTGATGTCATCTTCGCTCAAAGGCTGATTCACGCAGTGCATAGCCAGCCCGAACGTGTAAAACCACACCTGATCGTGAATAAGTTTTGCCTGCTCTGCGCTTATGTCGTAGCTGTTTGCGATAAGCTCGTAAATATGGGTAAGAGCATGATTTTCGCCGACAACGGTTAGTTCGTCGCAAGAGGACGGTCGCTTGTTTACAAACAACATGCGGAATAAATTGGGTTGTTCGACCGCCGTTTTAACCGTTTCCACTCCGACGTTGCGATACGGAAGGTCGCCGGTTTCGGCGCTTGCAAGACGGGAATAAAACTCTGTAAGAGCTTTTTGCCATACTGCCGCTTTAAGCTGCTCCATATTTTCAAACACGGAGAAAATAGGGCTGGAAGAGGTGCCGAGAGCTTTTCCCACTTCGCGCGCCGTCACAAGCGACAGATCGCCTTTAAGCGCGATTTCATACGCCGCGTCTATTATTTCGGCTTTGGTAAATTTAGGTTTTGCAGGCAAATCAACCGCCCTCCGTTTGTTTTTTTGTAACACGTGTTACGTAACAAGTGTATTATAACACGCGGTTCGCCGTTAGTCAAGCGTTTGTCTAAAGAAAAAGTTTTTATCGGTTTACGTCCTGAAAAAATTGGGCGAACACGTAAAGCTGTTTTTCGATACATATAATATCTCGGCTAAATAAAAAGATCCGGCAAATTATTACGATTATTTTTTGCGATTATAAGAATAATCTGCCGGCAAATATCAAAGAGGAAATAAAAATGAAAAATAACGATATAATTATAAGAAGAGAAGAAGAAAAAGACTATCGCGAAACCGAAAACCTTGTCCGCGAGGCGTTCTGGAACGTGTATACTGACCCCGAACTTTATTTCGTTGCGGATAAAAACCCCGAAGAGTTCGAGCAATTTGACCGCACGTTCCCCGAAAAGCAGAAACTTAAATTGCCCGGTCAACTGTTTTAACGGGGGAAACGATATTTACTCGTGCAAACGCATTGCCCGGTAAATCGCGCATATAATTAAAAACAAAAATGCCCGTTCGAAGCCGAAAAGAGGATCGGACGGGCGTTTTTATATATTAAAGCTTATTTCAAAAGACTGCCTATCTCTTTTTTCGTGCGCAGTTCGACGTGCGCGCCGGTTACTTCGCAACCCGGTTTTACGGGCAGGTCGAAGTATCTGTTCGGGTCAAAGTCGGTAAGCTTTACCAAAAGGCTTTTGGGACGGTTGAACTGATTGAGCGACAGCTTGTATTCCAGTCCGCAGGTAAACCAGTCGGACAGCAGTTTGTCGGGGCGGCTTGCGTCGTAAACCTCCGCGGTGTCGCCGTTGTAGTCGATAACCAGCATGGGTTCGGCGTCGCAGCCTACGGGATATTCTATGTTTATACGGTAGGTTTTGTCGCTTTCGGGCATAATAAAACACGGAGCGGCGGCTCTGGTTTCGGGCAGAATTATCTCGTACGGATCGCCCGTCTTTTCGTATACGGTAAGGCGCACTTCGCCGTAGTATTCGGCGTAGATTTTGCCGTCCAGCTCGTACAAAACGCAGGGACTGTCGGCAACGAACACTCTTTCGCCCAGTTTGAAAGCACGGAGCGATTGTTCGTCGGTCAGCGTTATTATTTCCGCGCCGTCATTCTCGAAATTGTATACAGGCTTATCGTCGGTAAAGAAGAAGTAGCGGTCGCCGAGTCTCGTCAGCGGCGTTGCGTTGGTGGAAATCAGTTTCCTGCCGCCGAGATCGAGGTTGTACGGAAGTACAGCCATTTCGTTATTGGCAATGTCTACGGGCGGAGTTACGAGCGTTTTGCCGCCGAAATTGAGTTCGAAGCAAACGTCTTTGTGATATGCCAGCAGTCTGCGGCGCACGTGGTTGTTAATGAAGATAAAGCCGCTGTCGTCGCCGTAATTGTGGCGCACCGAATAGCGAAGCGTTTTGAAGTCGTTAGCCTCTTTTGCCGAGTTTTCGGGAATAAACGGGAAGGTAGATGCTATCTTGTCTCCCCATTGATTTATCATAAGATGGCGGCGGCGGATTCGGTCGAACGACGGGTGAGCGTCGCCGTTTTCGCGCAGTACGCCCTGAAAGTCGTATGATTTGACCGGCAGAATGCACGGCGATCCCGAATAAGCCGATTCTTCCATGGTGGTAAGTTTTCCGTCGGGGTTTGTGCCGCCGTGGAACATATAGTATCCCACGAGCGCGGCGCCCGAGCCCAATTTGCTTACGGTTATCGCTTCGGTGTCGAGCGCGTCTATAACCACGCGACGGAGAAGCGTCATCTGCATGCCGCCGCCCATTTCTGCCGTCAGATACGGCGTAAGGCGCACGTCTACGTCGTAATCGGTTGCGTTTTCGAGGTCTTTTCTAAGGTCTGCGCCGATAGTCGGGTCGTTCATCGAGTGATTCATAAGAAAGTTTACGCTTTCTTTAAGCTCGGCAGAGGAATGATCCCATGCCGCGTCGGCGTATCCGCCCGAAACCGGCAGTTCTTCCAGTTCGATGAGAGATGCGTAACCCCACACGGTTGCCGTGTATAAAGGTGTTATAAAACCTGCTTTTATCGCCAGTTCTTTAAGAGTGCGCATGTGGTCGTGACGACGCTCTCTGTCCGGCTCGGCGTACGGCTCGTACTCGTTTTCTATCTGAATGCCCACAACCGGACCGCCGTCCTTCCACATAAGACCTTTGACCTGTTCGCCCAGTTTATCGAAAAAGCGTTCGACGTATCGAAGATATGTCGGGTCGTTTGTGCGGAATTTAAATTTATTCTGGTGCTGAATAAAGTCGGGGAAACCGCCGTTACGACACTCGCCGTGACACCACGGACCTATGCGTAGCAGCACTTTAAGTCCGTTTTTCCGGCATAATTCGACAAACGCTCTGATGTCTTTCTGCCCCTCGAAGTCGAATTGTCCTTCTATTTCTTCGTGATGAATCCAGAATACGTACGTCGCGATAAGATCCACGCCGCAAGCTTTCATTTTGCAAAGTTCGCGCTCCCAGTCATCGCGCTTGTATCTTGCGTAGTGAAATTCGCCCGAAACGGGAAGCCAGGGCTTGCCGTTTATCGCTATATACCGCGAATTGACGGTAAGAACGTCGCCGTTCGGATTTTTGCCGCAGAACGGGGTGGAAGTAATCGCCACGTCGCAGTCGGGTAAAGTTACTTTATACATCTTTTTCTCCT
>ERZ809074.4007-NODE-4007-length-12833-cov-6.891141_pt1 | contig 12833 bp, 10 predicted proteins | sample MGYA00520795_ERZ809074 | MGnify/ENA primary metagenome ERZ809074 (study PRJEB31570, sample SAMEA3212989) | Homo sapiens | biome: human-gut; feature: human gut; material: fecal | place: Sweden | collected 2011 ...
CGCAGGGATTAAGGGCGAGCGCGAGCCGATATTATATAAAGGCTCGCTGGCTCGGCATTAAGCCCGGCGGCGTAGCCCACGGGGCTTCAAACGAAGCAAGCGGTTTTTCAAGGTTTTTATCAAAAATCCTTGGATAATTTCACCCCACGCACCAAAATCAAACAAACAAAAAGCGGCGAGCATCGATGCTCGCCGCTTTCGCGTATCAATATTTTGCACTAAAAATCAGAAGGGAAGGTCGTCCTCTGCGGCACCTCCTGCAACTTCGGGCTGCGGTGCGGCAGCGGGAGCGGCAGGCTGCTGGGGCTGCGAGGCATAAGCCTGAGGCTGGGGCGCAGCAGCGGGAGCGGCGGCTACGGCGTTGGGGTCAACGCGCACCACGCGCCAAGCGCGGATATCGTTGTACCAGCGGCCGTTGAACTCGCGGGCATCGATGTCGAACGACACCGTAAGTTCCTCGCCCACTTGAATATTAAACTCGCGCAGGCGGTCTTCGCCGAACACGTTAAATACGCACTTGCGCGGATACTGCTCGTGGGTTTCGATTACGAACTCCTGCGTCTTCCAACTGTTGCCCGTGCGCTGCGACACGCCGCCGCGCGGCTCCAAGGCTGCAATGATTTTACCTGTAATTTCCATGGATATAATATATAATGTGTAGTTGTGATTTGAATTTTCACGGCGAAATTACTATTTTCTTTTTGTTTCGTGTGCTTTTTGACGTAAGAAAAACCGACGCTTCCTTATTTTTTTGTACTTTTGCTGGCAAGTATCATATAAGCAAAGCATAGATTCGATACCTTTGCAACGCAATAAAACTAACGATTTAGTAAACAAGTAAACGAGTAAACAAGTAAACAAGACAGAGATGTCTTGCTAATTTATAATTTACATGAGAAACTTGTCTCGTCTACTCGTTTACTTGTCTACTCGTCTACTAAAATAACTAACAACAAAATACCTAACTCCCATTATGAAATTCACAATTCCCAGTTCCCTGCTTTCGGCACGCCTGCAGACCATCGGCCGCGTGATTGTGCAGAAAAACACGATGCCCATCCTCGACAGTTTCATGTTTGACATACAAGGTTCGCGCCTCGTGGTCACGGCCGGCGACAACGAAACGGTGCTGACGACTGCCATTGACGTGACCGACTGCGACTCCGACATTCGCTTCGCCGTGAACGCCCGCAACATTCAGGACGCTATCAAGGAACTGCCCGACCAGCCGCTGGAATTTTACGTCAACAACCAAACGCTCGAAATCACGCTCGTTTATCAGAACGGACAATATAGAATTATGGGCCAGAGTGCCGATGAGTATCCCACGCCTGCCGGAGAAGAAGGCGAGACTACGGAACTCCACATCGACGCGCAACGTCTGCTCCACTGCGTGAGCCGTACCATTATCGCCACAGCCAAAAACAATATCCGCGAAATCATGAACTGCATCAACTTCGACCTCGGAGAAGGTGCGCTCAACGTGGTGGCCACCGACGGCAACGTGCTCTCGCTGAGCAAAGCCCTCGGCATGGACGAACAGGCCGCCGGCGGCTTTATCCTCCCCCAGAAGCCCGCAGGACTGATTAAGACGGTGCTGGCAAAGGAACAGGGCGACGTGTGCATTCGCTTCGGCTCGCGCTGCGCCAGTTTCGAGAGCGAATGCTACCGCCTGCAATGCCGCCTCGCTGAAGGGCGCTTCCCCAACTATCGCGCCGTTATCCCCCACGACAACCCCAACGTGCTGACCATCAACCGCGCCGCACTGGCAAGCACCCTGCGCCGCGTGGGCGTGTTCTCGAGCGAAACGCAATTCTACAAACTCGACATCGCCGGCAGCAACATCACCATTTCCTGCCGCGACCTCGACCTCGCCCTCGCCGCCGAGGAAAGCCTGCTCTGCCAGTACGAAGGCAACCCGCTCAGCATCGCCTTCCCCTGCCAGGTGCTGCTGGAACTGGTGAACAACGTGGAATCGGAAGAAATCACGCTGCGCATGGGCGACCGCAGCCGCGCCGTGCTCATTCAGCCCGCAGAGCAGAAAGAGGGCGAGGAACTGCTCATGCTCCTCATGCCCGTAATCCTCAACGAATAAAAGCGGCGCACAGCCCGCGCCCCGCACGCTCAAAACTTTTCAGGAATGAAACTCAATCTGAACCGCCCCATCGTGTTTTTCGACATAGAAGCCACGGGGCTGAACATTGCCACCGACCGCATCGTAGAACTCTGCTACATCAAGGTCCTGCCCGACGGCTCTCAGGAAGAACGCACCCTGCGCTTCAACCCCGGCATTCATATCTCGGCAGAAGCAACGGCCGTGAATGGCATAACTGATGCCGACGTGGCGCACGAGCCGCACTTCCGCGACCTCGCCCCCGAATTGGAGGGAGTGTTTGCGGGCTGCGACCTTGCCGGCTTCAACTCCAACAGTTTCGACATACCGATGCTCGTAGAGGAGTTTATCCGCGCGGGCATCAACTTCGACATCACGGGCTGCAAGTTCGTGGACGTGCAAAACATCTTCCACAAAATGGAGCAGCGCAACCTCGTGGCAGCCTATAAGTTTTATTGCCAAAAGAACCTCGACGACGCGCACACCGCCCTCGCCGACACCCGCGCCACGCTCGAAGTGCTCGAAGCGCAGCTCGACCGCTACGCCGACACGCTGAAAAACAGCGTGGACTACCTCGCCGAATTCTCGCGCCGCAACCGCAACGTTGACCTCGCCGGCCGCATCGTGCTCAACGAGCAGGGCGTGGAGACCATCAACTTCGGCAAATATCGCGGCCGCCCCGTGGCAGAAGTGCTGCGCCGCGACCCCGGCTACTATGCCTGGCTGATGCAAGGCGACTTCACGCAAAACACGAAGCAGGCCTTTACGCGCATCAAACTCCGAGAAGGGATTTTTTAGACCAACGCGCCCAATCCGCCCCACATCAACAATGCAACATCTCAAAGGCAAACATATCGTCCTCGGCATCACGGGCAGCATCGCCGCCTATAAGGCCTGCACGCTTATCCGCCTCTTCGTGAAGGCGGGCGCGGAGGTACAGGTGGTTATCACGCCTGCCGGAAAAGAATTTATCACGCCTGTAACGCTCTCTGCCCTGACCTCCAAACCCGTTGTCAGTGAGTTTTTCTCGGGCAAAGACGGCTCGTGGCACAGTCACGTAGACCTCGGGCTCTGGGCCGATGCCATGGTAATCGCTCCCGCCACAGCCGCCTCAATAGCCAAGATGGCGCACGGCGTGGCAGATAACATGCTCATCACGACCTACCTGTCGATGAAAGCGCCCGTCTTTATCGCGCCGGCGATGGACTTGGACATGTTCGCCCACCCGAGCACGCAGGAAAATCTGGCGCAACTCAAGCGGTATGGCAATATTATAATAGAGCCTGCCGAGGGCGAACTCGCCAGCCACCTTGTGGGCAAGGGGCGTATGGCGGAGCCGGAAGACATTTTCGCCTTTGTAAGCAAGCGCCTCGCCGAAAAGCAAGCCCCGGAAACCTTGCGCCTCAACGGCAAGACCGTGCTCGTGACCGCCGGGCCGACGATTGAGAAAATCGACCCCGTGCGCTACATCAGCAACTTCTCAACCGGCAAAATGGGCTACGCCATAGCCGACGCTTGCGCGGAGCAAGGCGCGAGAGTAATACTTATATCAGGGCCTGTAAACGGCTTAAAAACCAAGCACAAAGGCATAGAGAAAATTGACGTGGTAAGCGCGCAAGATATGTACGAGGCAGCCACAAAAGCCTTCCCTGCGTGCGACGCCGCGATACTTTGCGCCGCCGTGGCAGACTATACCCCCGCCCGCTGCGCCGAACAAAAAATTAAGACGCATGCCGCCACGGCTCTCGAACTCACACCGACGCAGGACATCGCCGCAGCCCTCGGGCGCATGAAAACGGCGGAGCAACGGCTCGTAGGTTTCGCGCTCGAAACGAACGACGAGCAAGAGCACGCCCGAGCCAAACTCAAAAAGAAAAATCTCGACTTCATCGTGCTTAACTCCCTGCGCGACCCCGGTGCGGGCTTTGCCTGCGATACGAATAAGGTAACCATGCTTTTCGCCGACGGCAAAACCTTAGATTTCCCCCTAAAAGACAAGCACGAAGTAGCCAACGACTTGACCGAACAACTATGCGCCTTGTTTTAAGACTGACATTTTTGCTCTCTTTTCTTTTCGCGGCGGCAGGTCCTGCCTCCGCGCAAGAGATTGATGCCCGTATCAACATCAACTACAAGAAGATACAAGGCTCTTCGACCAGCGTGTTCGAAACGCTCAAGACCGCGCTCACGGAGTTCATCAACGAACGGCAATGGACCACGCTGCAATTCAAGCGCAACGAGCGTATCAGCTGCAATTTCAACATCACCGTAAACGCTTACGACGAGGCGGCCAACAGTTTCGAGTGCGCCCTGATGGTGCAAAGCAACCGCCCCGTCTTCAACTCCAACTACACCACCACGGTGTTCTCTACAAACGATCCCAACTTCAATTTCAACTATCAGGAATACGACCAAATCGAATTCCGCCCCGACGTGCTCGACAACAACCTCACGGCGGTCATTGCCTATTACGTGTATTTAATGATTGGCATGGACCTCGACACGATGTCGCCGCTCGGAGGCACGGAGTTGCTGAAGATGGCGCAGAATATCGTGAACAACGCGCAGAGCCTCAACTATAAGGGCTGGAAAGCCTTTGAGGACTCTAAAAACCGCCACGCCATTATTACCGACATGCTCGATGGAGGTATGGAGCCTTTCAGGCGAATGCAATACAAATACTATCGCGAGGGGCTGGACGTTATGGCAGAGAACGCCGAACGCGGACGCGCCGGCATCACAGCCGCCATGGAACTGCTCCAAAAGGCACGCGAGAACAAGTCAATGAGTATGCTGCCGGAATTGTTCACGGAGTACAAGCGCGACGAACTGGTTGGCATCTACAATAAAGAGAAGGCCAACGCGCAAGAACGCCTCACGGTTTCGGAAATCCTTTCCAGAATAAATCCTTCGCAAAACTCCTATTGGCGCAAAATGAAATAGCATGTTCAAAAGCCTATCTATAAATAATTATGCCCTGATTGACCGGCTCGACATCAGCGTGGAGCCGGGCTTTACCGTAATAACGGGCGAAACGGGCGCGGGCAAAAGTATCATGCTTGGCGCACTCGGCATACTGCTCGGCGGACGGGCCGAAGCGCGTGCCGTAAGGACGGGCGCGGCAAAGTGCGTGGTAGAGGCGGCGTTCGACGTGAGCGCACTCGGCATACAAGGTTTTTTTGACGAAAACGATATAGATTTCGACGGCGAAGAATGTATTTTGCGCCGCGAGGTAACGGCGGCAGGCAAGAGCCGCGCCTTCATCAACGACACCCCCGTGCCAGCCGCGCGGCTCAAAGAGATCGGCGCACTGGTCATCGACATACATTCGCAGCACCGCAACCTGCTCATCGGACGCGAGGACTACCTGCTCGACACGCTCGACACCGTGGCTGCCAACACCGCCGAAAAGGAAGCCTATGCCGAGGCTTTCGCCCAATGGCGCAAGGCGGAGGAAGACTTGAAAGCACTCCGCCTGCAAGCCGAAAAGGGACAGACCGACGGCGACTATCTCAAATTTCAATTAACGCAAATCCAAGAAGCCGCCCTCCTACCCGACGAGCAGGAAGAACTGGAAAAAGAGAACGCGCTCTTGGAACATGCCGAGGAAATCAAGGCTTCGCTCGGCTCGGCCGCCTTCGCCATCAACGGCAGCGACGGCGAACGCCTCGCCGAACTGCGCCGCGCCGCGCAACTGCTCGAAAGCATCGCCGCCCACCTGCCCGAAGCCGCCGCGCTCGCCGAACGCCTCGAAAGCGCACGCATCGAAATAGGCGACATCGCCGACGAACTCGAACGCCAAAGCGAGGGCATCGACTTCAACCCCGCCCGCGCCGAACAGGTGGCGAGCCGCCTCAACCTTATCTACGACCTGCTGCAAAAGCACCGCGCCGCAAGCATCGCCGAACTGCTGGCCCTCGCCAAGGGCTGGGAGGAACAACTCAACCGCCTGGAAAACATGGAAAGCCTCTTGGCGGAAAGCCAACGCCGCTGCGCCGCCCTGCTCGCAAACCTGCGCAAGAAGGGCAGCGTACTTACCGCCACGCGCGGCAAGGCGGCGAACATCGTGGAGCAGTCGCTCACCGAAAGCCTGCACACGCTCGGAATGCCCAACGTGAGCATTCAATTTTCGCTCCAGCCGCGTGAAGTGCCCGCCGCCTGCGGCATGGACACGCCCGTGTTCCTCTTCTCTGCCAACAAGAACGTGCCGATGCAGCCGGTCAGCGAGATAGCCTCCGGCGGCGAGATTGCCCGCGTGATGCTCGCCCTGAAAGGATTGATAGCCCGCCACAAAAACCTGCCCACGATTATCTTCGACGAAATCGATACGGGCGTATCGGGCACTATGGCGGAGCGCATGGCGGTGATGATGGGCGAAATAGCGAAGCACTGCCAGGTGCTCTGCATCACCCACCTGCCGCAAATCGCCGCAAAGGGCAACGCCCATTTCCGCGTGCATAAGGAAGAAAACGAAACGGGCACCACGAGCCATATCTCCCGCCTCTCGCCCGAGGAGCGCGTCCGAGAAATCGCCACGATGCTGAGCGGCGCGGAAATATCCGAAGCCGCCGTGAGCAACGCCAAGGCGCTGCTCGGCATGCCATAAGACATTTTTAAGCAACACACTAACCTATCGGTACTATGACATTGAAAAACTGCATATTAAGGTTATTCATTTTTTCTCTCTCCCTCCTACTCCCCACGGCCTTGCTTGCCGCCGGAAAGTTGCCCAAGACCGCGCCGCGTGCCTTGGTGAAAGTGACGACTTTCGACGCTTCGGGCAACAGGCTCGGCGAGGGCATCGGCTTTTTCATAGACGAGAGCGGCACCGCGCTCGCACCCTTTGCGCTCTTCGACAAGGCTGCGCGCGCCGAGGCCGTGACCGCAAAAGGCGAGCGGCTGGAAGTGGCGCGCATACTTGGTGCGGGCAGTCTCTACGATATGGTGAAATTCCGCGTGGCTGTGAAGAAAGGCAAGACGGTCTGCCTGCCCCTCGCGCAAAACGCCGCAGCCACGGGCACGGAACTGGCTCTGCTGCGCTACTTGCCCGGAGGAAAATACGACGGCAGCACGGTGTATATCGTCAAGTCCGATGATTTTGAAAATTATAAGTATTACGGCACTTCCGCGCCCAACGACAGCACGGCGTTTGGTTGTCCCCTTGTAAATCCTGAAACGGGAGAGGCTGTCGCCATCGTGCAGCGCAACACGCTGAAAGATGCCACGGGTGCCTGCGCCATTGACGTGCGCTTCGCCAACGGGCTCACCATCGGCAGCACCGCTTCGCTGCAACGCGACCTGCGCAGCATCTTTATCCCCAAAGCACTCCCCGAAAAACGGGAAGACGCATTGACATATATATATACTATGTCCGTGGCCGACTCCCTGCAACGCGCCGCCGCGCTGACCGATTACATCGCCGCCTTCCCCGCCGATGCCGAGGGCTACGTCAATCTCGCCGCCTTCGAGGCGCAATATAATCACAGGGGTCAGTGCGACGCACTGTTCCAGAAGGCATTGGCACTGGCCGCCGAGGCAAAGGATTCTACGATGAAGGCAGACGCGGTGCATTATAATTATAGCAAACTCATCTATGCCGCAGCCATCGAGCAGAAAGACACGACTAATGGCTGGACACTCGCCCGCGCCGCCGACGAAGCCCGCGCTGCCTACGCCGCCCTGCCCGAGCCGCTCTATCTGGTGCAGGAGGGCAACTGCCGTTTCGCGCAAAAGGACTACGCCGCCGCGCACGGACTTTATCTCGAAGCGTGCCACGACAAGACATTCGCCTCTGCCGCCACATTTTTCTCTGCCGCACGCGCCCTTGAACTATCGGGCGGCGACAGCACACAGGTCATCGCCCTACTCGACAGCACGGTGGCGCACATTCCCCTGCCCTGCTCCGCCCGCGATGCGCAATACTATCTCGAGCGCTCGCAGCGCCTCGTGCGTGCCGGCCGTTTCCGCGATGCCGTGGTCGATTATAATGTGTACGAACAGGTAATCGGGCCGCGCAATCTCAACGATAAGTTTTACTATCTGCGCGAACAGGCAGAACTGCAAGGGCGCATGTACCAGCAGGCACTCGACGACATTCGCAGTGCCATATCAGCCAACCCCGCCGAACCCTACTACGCGCTCGAGGAACTGCTGATCCTCATTCGCACCGCGCAATTCGAGGAAGCCTACACGCAGGCTGCCGCCCTCTTGAAACGTCTGCCCGACGATGCCGATTGCCACAAGTTCTACGGCATTGCCTGCATCGAGACGGGTCGCCGCGCCGAGGGCATGGAGCATTTGCAGAAAGCCCGCGCACTGGGCGACGCCACGATTGATGCCATTATTGAAAATTATAAATGATTTCTTATGAGACAACTCAAAATCACGCAGAGCATCACCTCCCGCGAGGGTGATTCCTTGGAACGCTATCTGCAAGAAATCAACAAGGAGCCGATGATTACGCCCGAAGAGGAAGTAGTCCTCGCGCACCGTATCCACAACGGCGATGACGAGGCTTTGGAACAACTCACCAAAGCCAATCTGCGCTTTGTGGTATCAGTGGCAAAGCAATATCAGGGGCAGGGGCTCGGACTTATCGACCTCATCAACGAGGGTAACGTAGGACTGATCACCGCCGCCAAGAAGTTCGACGAGACGCGCGGCTTCAAATTCATTTCCTACGCCGTGTGGTGGATACGCCAAAGCATCCTGCAAGCCCTCGCCGAGAACAGCCGTTTGGTGTACCTGCCGCTCAATCAGGTAAATAATCTCACGAAAATCCACCGCTTTCTTTCCGACTTCGCGCAGAAGAACGAGCGCACGCCCTCGAACGAAGAAATCGCCGAGGCGCTCGACATCGACGTGGAAAAGGTGAAAACCATCATGCAGTCGTCCGGCCGCCCCACTTCCATGGACGCACCGCTTGCCGACGACGAGGGAAGTTGCCTGCTCGACTTGCTGCAAAGCCGCGACGGCAGCAACACGGAGCGCGACCTCATCACCGGCTCGCTCATCACGGAGGTATCAGCCGCCGTGAAGAAACTCCCGGAGCGCGAGCGCAAGGTCGTAGAGATGTTCTTCGGCCTCAACGGGCCGGAGATGAACCTCGAAGACATCGGCCGCGAACTGCATCTGAGCCGAGAGCGCGTGCGCCAACTCAAAGAGAAGGCCCTCAAACTCCTGCGCGAGGCACAGGAGGCGAGCATTCTCAAAACGTATCTGTAAGTTTAGTGAACAAGTAAACGAGTTTACGAGTAAACAAGAAGGCTTAAACATACATTTCCCGATTATGATAACCTGCGCTATTATCGACGACGAGCCTTTGGCCGTGACGCTATTGGAGAGTTACGTGAAGCGTGTGCCCGAACTTGACCTTAAAGGAAAATACCTCGGCGCACGCGAGGCGCTGGACGCTTTGAAGGAGACGCCGGTCGACCTCGTTTTCCTGGACATACAGATGCCCGAACTTACGGGCCTTGAACTTTCCAGCCAACTCCCGGCCCGGACTTACGTGATCTTCACCACGGCTTACAGCCAGTATGCCATACAGGGCTATCGCGCCAACGCCGTGGGCTATCTGCTGAAGCCGATTAGTTTCGCCGATTTCAAGGAGACCTTCGACTTTGCCCGCCGCCGCATCACGGGGCAAGCCATGCCCGACCCAATTGCACCCGCAGAAGAAGCGCAGCCTGCTGCCGCGCCGGCAGAATCCCGCCCCACAGCATCAAAGGAAACGGTGGCGGCCGACCGCTCTATCTTTGTGAAGAGCGACTACAAGATTATCCGCATCTTCATCGACGATATCCTTTACGTGGAGGGGCTCAAAGACTACGTTAAGATACATCTCCTGAGCACCGGCCGCTCTGTGCTCAGCCTCACCTCTATGCGCAACATCGAGCAACTCTTGCCCGCCGAAATCTTCATGCGCACGCATCGCTCCTACATCGTGAATATGAGCAAGGTGTCGCTGCTCGAGCGCGGCTGCATCGTGTTCGGCGACAAATACCTCCCCGTTTCCGACAGTTACAAGGACCGCGTGCGCCAGTATGTTGCCGACCGCATGTTGTCGCAATGATTTTTTTTAGACAATAATAATAAATATGTATATGAAAACATTTTTCGCAAAAACAACCATGTGCCTCATCGCCCTGCTCATGCTTTGTCCGGCGGGCCTCTCGGCACAGAAGAACGGCAAGGATGCCGACATTTCCAAATACCTCGCCGGAGCCGTGCCCGTAGAAAACGGAGTCGTGGTGTTCCGCAAGAGTTACAAGGCCGAAGGTAAGACTAAGGAGCAACTCTATGCCCTGCTCAAAGACTACACCTGGAACAAGGTGGTCTGCGGCGAGAACAAACTGCCGCAGGCACGCATCACCGAGGCCGACAGCACCACGGGCGTCATTGCCGCCAGCATGGAGGAGTATCTCTATTTCAAGAAAAAGGCATGGGTCACCCACTACGCCCGCCTCTACTATCAACTCGTGTTCACCGTGCGCGACGGCGGTTTCGACGCCATGATGCGCAACATCCATTACTGCTACGATGCGGAGTCTATGCCCAACGGCCAGCCCTCCAGTTTCCGCGCCGAGAACTGGATAACCGACAAGGAAGCCCTCTCCAAGGACGGCACCAAACTCACGCGCATCGGCGGCAAGTTCCGCCGCTTTACCATCGACCGCAAAGACGAACTCTTCACCGGCGCAGCCCGCGCTGCCGGAGCCTTGAAAAAGGTTGTCAAAATGGTTGAGGCAGAGGAAGAGTAAGATTTTTATCATAAAACATCATTCACCTTATCCCATATGCAACAGCAAAAAATCATTATCCTCGATTTCGGTTCGCAAACCACGCAACTCATAGGCCGCCGCGTGCGCGAACTGGACACCTTCTGCGAAATCCTGCCCTACAACAAGTTTCCGCACGATGATGACTCCGTCATCGGTGTCATTCTCTCCGGTTCGCCTTACAGCGTGTACGACCCCGAGGCTTTCAAGGTAGATCTTAGCCGCATTCGCGGACGCCTCCCCATTCTCGGCATCTGCTACGGCGCACAATACATGGCGCACACTTACGGCGGACGCGTGGAACGCGCCGAGAGCCGCGAGTACGGGCGGGCGCACCTTTGCACCTTCGACCATGAGAACCCGCTCTTCGAGGGCTTTGCCGACAACTCGCAGGTATGGATGAGCCACGGCGACACCATCACCGCACTGCCCGAGGGCTTCCGCACCATCGCCTCGACCGAAAAGGTCATCAACGCCGCCTATCAGGCTGAAGGCGAGCAGCTGTGGGGCGTGCAGTTCCACCCCGAGGTGTTCCACAGCCTGCAAGGCAGCCTCCTGCTGCGCAATTTCGTGGTAGGCATCTGCGGCAGCCGACAAGACTGGAGTCCCGCCTCGTTCGTGGAGACAACGGTCAATGAACTTAAAGCGCAACTTGGCAACGACCGCGTAATCCTCGGCCTCTCGGGCGGCGTGGACAGTTCCGTGGCCGCCGTGCTGCTCAACCGCGCCATCGGCGACCGCCTCACCTGCATCTTCGTGGACCACGGCATGCTGCGCAAAAACGAGTTCCGCGACGTGATGCGCGACTATGAGTGCCTCGGCCTCAACGTCATCGGCGTGGACGCTTCCGAGAAGTTCTTCTCCGAACTCGCCGGCGTGACCGAACCCGAGCGCAAGCGCAAAATCATCGGCAAGGGCTTCGTGGACGTGTTCAACGCCGAGGCACGCAAAATCACCGATGCCAAGTGGCTGGCGCAGGGCACCATCTACCCCGACCGCATAGAAAGCCTCAACCTCACGGGCAAAGTCATCAAGAGCCACCACAACGTGGGCGGCCTGCCCGAGGAGATGCACCTGCAGCTCTGCGAACCGCTCAAATGGCTCTTTAAGGACGAAGTGCGCCGCGTGGGCCGCCAGCTCGGAATGCCCGAGCATCTCATTACGCGCCACCCCTTCCCCGGCCCGGGCTTGGCAGTGCGTATTCTCGGCGACATCACGCCCGAGAAGGTGCGCGTGCTGCAAGATGCCGACGACATCTTTATCCGCGGGCTGCGCGAATGGAAAACCACCGACGCGGAAGGCCGCGAGCAGAGCCTTTACGACCAAGTTTGGCAGGCAGGCGTGGTGCTTCTGCCCGTGAAGAGCGTGGGCGTGATGGGCGACGAGCGCACTTACGAGCGTGCCGTGGCGCTGCGCGCCGTGACCAGCACCGACGCCATGACGGCCGACTGGGCGCACCTGCCCTACGAGTTTATGGCAAAGGTGTCTACCGACATCATCAACCACGTGCGCGGCGTGAACCGCGTTTGCTACGACATCTCCTCAAAGCCGCCTTCGACAATCGAGTGGGAGTAGAAATCGTGGCTGAAGCACCTATATCCACAGCAATGTGACAGAAAGGTAAAGGCAGCACGAATCAATAAGATAATCATATAGTTAGGCCACCATTTGAGCTCTTTGGAAAGGGCGCAAGTGGTGGCTTTCTCATTATAGATAATAAGCGGATTTTAGTCGGTCGTCCCCTCAAAACGTCCCCTCTCGTCCCCTCTCGTCCCCTTTTAATTGACTTCTTTAAAAAGTATGTGGAACAGAAACGAATAGACCTTAGATGTTTGAAGCCGTCCAAAGATATCTTGGTCCTTCATTGAAAGTCACTGCTCTTGATTGCTATGGTGATTAGCTTGCAACAAATTATGCCTTTTTACCGTTGTACTAAATGG
>ERZ809074.4014-NODE-4014-length-12822-cov-4.829012_pt1 | contig 12822 bp, 8 predicted proteins | sample MGYA00520795_ERZ809074 | MGnify/ENA primary metagenome ERZ809074 (study PRJEB31570, sample SAMEA3212989) | Homo sapiens | biome: human-gut; feature: human gut; material: fecal | place: Sweden | collected 2011 ...
TCCCCCCACGCCGTGGGGAACAGAACCCCCTAATGTGGGGATGTCTTCCCCCTGGCGTGGGGAAAATATGGGATGCCGAAAGGCATGATACTTCTATGGTACTTCTATGACACTTTTCTGTAAAACATTCAGAAATGTATCATCTGGTTAAATCGTTAGTCTATAATGTTTTAGTGGCTTGACGGCAACCAAGAATGATACTATGACACTTATAAGGAAGCAACTTGATACGGAAGGCTTTTGTTTTCCTCTTCACTACCAGTGGCGGAATTAACAAACAAGCTTTATGAAGTTGTGATCAGCTCGGAATTCCCCACCTTTGTGGCGATGATGCCTTATTTGATATTCTTTATCTCTTCTTCTGACAAGCCCAATGCCTGCATGATAGTTTCTATAGGCACTCCAAGAGCCAGTAGATTGGAGGCTATTTTTTCTTTTGCTTCTTTCTCGCCTTCTGCTCGTCCTTCCGCACGACCTTCTGCATATTTCTTCTTTTCCGCAGTCCGTATGGCATTCACGATGTCGCGGTCGAAATCGGTATGTGGATTGATGTATTTCTCTGCCATAATGCTGCATTTATTATTCAATCAGCAAATTTACGGCATTTTCACCAATAAAACAACACTGTTGACTGGAAATAATTACAACAACCAGGGGTAACGTTGATAAAGACGTTGCCCTTTTGCATTGCACGTTAGCAAATGTGGCGATATGGTTTATGACAGCTTTATTTTTCGAAAGGTGTGCTTTCATGGCTTATTCTCGTATAGTTTGAGTATATTTGCATGCGCTCAAAATCTGGTAGCGCCATAAGGAAAACAGATTTGCCGACACCATAACAGGAAAATAATCATGCAGACAAAACCATATACCAAACGAAAGATTGACAACAGCGAGAGGGTCAATGCCAGCATAGGAAAATCCATCGTCGTAGACTCCGCATCAAGCCTATATATGCTGCTGAAGGAATCTTGCGCTGACGACATGACGGAAGAAGAGAGATACGCCATTCTCAAACAGGTATTCCGCCGGGCGGTGGATCAAGCCGTTCTCGACTGCCAGATTGCTTTCGTGGGACTATTCGCCAAGGTGGATTATTGCATCAAGGAATACGATATACCATCCAATATTGCCAATCTCATACAGCTGGGTCGCAAGGACCTCTTTCCCCGCCCCAACAGCGACCAGGAACTCTCGGCAGAAGAACTATCCAAGCTCTTTCCGCATAATCTGAAAGCCACCACGCTGCTGGTGTATCATGTGTGCGGCAAGGAAGAAATACCGGAGCAGCTGAAAGCCTGTTTTCCACGTGCCGACAGGAAGAAGACATGGGGACGATACAGCGAGAAGGTGCTTCGGGTCGTTGTGGAACGTTGGGATGACGAGTATATATGGGCGACGGAAGAGGAAAACAACAACACCATGCAGATTTCCTACGGCAACCACAACCACATCCTCACACTTGAGGGGAAATCAGACTGGTCGTACCTCAAGACAACACTCTGGGAGGGAGCCAGACTGAACCTGGTGCGCATCCGTATGGATGAGCGCGGCGAAATCTGTCTGCCGGAGCTTATCATTCTGGAGCCAGACTATCTCATAAACATCACCACGATATCAAGCTGCTTCGAGTCTTATGCCGAATCGCCGTTCGTGAATCTGGTAAACAAGATTAAACCGAATCCCAACACGCTGCCCATACATCTGGGTAACCTGTCGGGACAGTTCCTCGATGACGTGGTACACGACCGCAACATCGCCTTCAGCGACAGCATCAGGGAGTTTGTAAGCAGGAATATCATGAGCATAATATCATGCCCGGGGCTGGAACTCCCAAAGGACCGCATCAGGTTCACGCAAGACGCACAGATACAGAAGCGCAACATCAGCCATCTGATAGGCGCCAGTCTGCCACAGTCTATCAAAGACTACAACAGAAAAGGCGTGGTTCTCGAACCGTCGTTCTTCAGCGAGGTGCTGGGCATTCAGGGACGTCTTGACTTCTTGTGGCAAAAAGACAAAGACATCATCATCATAGAGCAGAAATCAGGAAAGGGGGATTTCGTGCCTTACACTTCGCCATCTTATAACCCCAACATACCCAAAGTGAGGGAACCACACTGGGTGCAGGCCCTATTGTATGGTGCGTTGCTCACCTATGGATATGACAAGTATCCGTCGGAAATCAGAGGCATCATGCTCCTCTACTCCAAATACTCTGAAGGACTGGTCAGCTCGCCTAATGCCCCGCAGCTGCTTCACCGCGCCATCAGGATGCGCAACCTGCTCGCATGGAGCGAGATACTGTATGCCAAGGAGGGACTCGACATCCTGACAAGTCTTACTCCCGACATGCTGAACAAGAAGAAGGTGACCGGACGGTTGTGGGAGGATTACATACGGCCTCAACTTTCAGAACTCCTTTCGCCCATCGCCTCTGCATCAAAGCTTGAGCGTCTGTATTATCTCCGGTTTCTGCGCTTTCTGGAAAACGAGCAGCTGCTTGCCAAGGTTGGCAACAAGACGAAGGAGGATTCCGGCTTCGCCTCAACATGGAATGACACGCTGGAGGACAAGAAGGCTGCCGGCAACATCTACGACAAGCTGCACATCGCCAGATATGACTTTGAGGACAAGCAGGAGACGTCTGTGAGAGGAATAAAGCTCCGGTTTGACGAGCCACAGTCGGCTGACACCACAAATTTCCGCATCGGCGACATCGTGATGCTCTATCCATACAATTACAACAAAGACACGAAGGTGCCTGACGCATGTGCGCAAATGGTACACCGCGCCACCATCATCGACATGCGCAACGACAGTATAGAACTGCGTCTGCGCTGCAGCCAGACGGACAAGACTGCTTTTGAGAACAAACCTGACGACACACTATGGGCAATAGAGCACGATATGCTTGAGTCGATGACGGGCTCTCTGTATAGCGCCATGCACTCCTTCCTCTCTGCTCCCAAAGAGCGACGCGACCTTATCCTCCTGCAGCGCCAGCCGGAGACCGACCCTACGATAAGGCGCAAGGGGGAATACGGCAACTTCAACACGCTCGTTGACCGTGCGAAACAGGCGCGCGACCTGTTTCTCATCATCGGTCCTCCGGGAACGGGCAAGACATCCTACGGACTGGTGAACCTGCTGAAGGAGGAACTGCTGGAGGAGGACACCAACGTGCTGCTGCTGTCATACACAAACCGGGCGGTTGACGAGATATGCAGCAAGCTTGTGGAACTGAAGGGGGAGGATCCCGACTTCGACTTCGTGAGGATTGGTTCTGAACTCTCTTGCTCCAAGGAATACCGTCAATATCTGCTGAGCAACAAACTGAAATCCCAAGATCTGGATTCCGGCAGACATATAATCCGCTCCACGAGGGTGTTCTGCGGAACGACTGCAGCGCTCAACGCCAACGTGTCATTGCTGCAGATAAAGCACTTCAGTCTTGCCATTGTAGACGAGTCGTCGCAGATTCTCGAGCCACATCTCATCGGACTGCTCTGCGCACAGAAAGACAACCTGTGCAGGATAGACAAGTTTGTGCTCATAGGCGACCACAAGCAGTTGCCTGCCGTAGTGCAGCAGACACCGGAGGAGTCTGCCGTGACTGAACCGGAGCTGTGCGACATCCATCTCTCTGACTGCCGGTTGTCGCTCTTTGAGCGCCTGCTCGCACATTTCAAGACGGGCAGAGGCGACTACGACGACCGCTTCGTGTATATGCTGACGAAGCAGGGACGCATGCACAGAGACATTGCGGAGTTTCCCAACTATGCTTTCTACGGCAACCGCCTCGACATCGTGCCGCTCGACCACCAGATTCTTCCCAATGTGCGCAAAAACACCGGCAACGGCATCATCACCATGCTCACGACCCGCCGCATAGCTTTCGTCACGGCAGAACCGCCAAAGCGGTCGCTATCGGCAAAGACAAACAGCGTGGAGGCAAGGATGATTGCCGCCACCGTACGCGCCGTGTATGAGCTGGCATCCGGTTGTTTCGACACAGAAAAGACGGTTGGCGTGATTGTGCCCTACCGCAACCAGATATCCACGGTGAGAAACGAGATAGACAAGTTCGGCATTCCCTGTCTTCATGACATCACGATAGACACCGTGGAGCGTTATCAGGGCAGTCAGCGTGACTATATCATATATGGTTTCACCATCCAGCAGCCGTATCAGCTCAACTTCCTTACGAGCAATGTGTTTGAAGAGGACGGACTGGTGATAGACCGCAAACTGAATGTTGCCATGACCAGAGCAAGACTGAACCTGATTCTCATCGGAAACCCTGTTCTTCTCAACGAGAACTTCACTTTCTACAAACTGATGGAGTTCGTGAGAAGCAAGGGTGGATACCTTGATGTAGCTCCGGATGATTATTGCAAGGGAAACTTTGAAGTAAGCGAAACGGTTGACGCCTATGAAACGACAATGGCTGAGGAAACATTGGGCATGTCATCCCGATTCGCCGCCGCATTCAGCAAGCATGTCGTAGATGCGATAAAAAATGATTTGCGCACAAGAGGACACGAGATAATCCTCGGCAATACGACGGATGCCAACATGTCGCTCATCAACTACGGACGGTCGGACTTCTCGAATGACTCGTTGCTATTCAGCACGGAATTGAATGCCAACCTGATAATGAATGCCGACGACCAGGTATTGCTATACTGTCATTACATCATGCAGAGGTATTATCGCAGTGCGAAAAGACTGTATCAGTCTTACAGCAACTGGTTGTCGGCCATGGCAAAGAATATGAGCGGAAGAATAAGGTTTATAGACATCGGATGCGGACCTGCCACCTGCGGCATCGCGTTTGCAGAGCAAATGGCGGGGCTGTTTCCGGACATTCATTATACTGGCATTGACATCTCTGCGGCGATGAAGGCAATGGCGGAAAAACTGCTGGGAGAAACTACCGGCGACAGGATGCTGATGGATTTCAAGACTTCATTCATGGAATTGGACGACAGATATTGGACTTCCGTGTCTGAAGTACCAAACCTCGTGGTTTTCAATATGTCGTATTTCTTCTCAAATGTAGACTGCACCTTCACAGAAAACCTGGCAGACAGGATTGTCAGCGTGATGAGGAAGCATCCGCTAAACCGTTATGTTTTCATCATCCTGCATTCAGACCACGACACGAAGATACGTTCATTCCTTGTCTTCAAGAGCATGTTGGAACAATATGTGGAAACGATAAAGGCTGAGCGTTCAGCCATCAGCCATGAACAGGAAGGAAATCCCAAGACTCCTCCGTTCTGCTATGAAATATGGAAGTCAAAATAACCCCAAGCGGTCATCAGCGCCGCTTGGGGTCAGACTCAATGGGGCATATAAATCTCCCGCTTATTTCGTGAGTTTATACCACACCCATGCGATGTATGCCAACACGAACGGAATGGCAAGGCTGACGACACTCATAGTCTTCAGGGTGAACTCTGATGATGACGAATTGTAGATTGTCAGCGACGACTCCATATCGGCATAAGACGGATAGTAAGGCGTGTCGTTATAGCCTGCCACCCAGAAGAGCGACAGAACCACAAGCACCGTTCCAAAACCGGAGAACCATATTCCCTTGCAACTCTTTCTGAACAGAGCGGCAAAGACTGCATAGAGCACCATGAGTGTGCCCAAGAGGAAGCTTATGAGCGCCGCCGGCATGGCTATGAAATTGTTGAGATATTTGTTGTCTACCCACTGGAACTCATGCAGACCGGTAGTTTCGTAACTGCCGGTCGTAAGCAATACTGCCGTTGTGGCAAGAAAGAGAACGACAAATACCGGAGCATTGACACAGAGCTGTTTTCTGTTCCACTCTGCCGTGTTCTCGTCTTTCACCTGATTGAGAAACCACAGGTTGGCCTGCACCCTTGTGAGGAACAATACCATCAATCCGAACATCACCACACGCCAATCCAGAAGGACTTCAAGTCCATGCCAGTCTCCCCACTGCGATATCACGGGAGCTGCGGCGTCTGTGAGATTTGTCTTCTCTACCGTGAAATCGCTTCCGAAGAAGAATGTGCTCACCGCACCGCCCAAGAGCAGCGGCGCAAGAATGCCGTTGATGAAAAGGAAGATGTCATATAGCTTGCGGCCGAGGATGTTTCCGTCGGAAAGACGGTATTTGAAGCTCACCGCCTGCACGACGAAGCCGAAGAGTATAAGCATCCATATCCAGTATGCTCCACCGAAGGAGGTGGAATAGAACAGCGGAAACGAAGCGAAGAAGGCTCCGCCAAAGGTGACGAGCACGGTGAAGGTTAGTTCCCAACGGTGGGCAATGGTATATATCATGTCCTCACGCTGCTCCTCCTTCATCTGGGGTATCATCGACTGTCCGCCCTGAACGAAGAGCATGAAGACCAACAGTGATCCCAAGACGGAAATCAAAAGCCACCAGTATTCTTGTAATAATTGATAGTTCATAGTGTATATATTTGTGGGTTTAACAAAATTAGTTTACGTGTTCCTGCACTTCGGGGCCCTTCTTTATCTGCTTTATCATAATGTTTATCTCAGCACACAGCAGGATGGTGAACAACAAGCCGAAGATGACAAATGTGGTGACGACCTGACCTACCGACAGACTTGACACGGCTGCCTGCACCGGCATGATATCCTGGATTGCCCATGGCTGACGACCCACTTCGGCTACTATCCAGCCACACTGGGAGCAGAGATATGCCAGAGGCAAAGTGACAAATGCCAAAAGCGGGAATACACTTATTTTCTTCCATCTGCAGCTCAGCCATCCGCGTCTCTTGAACGAAAGGAACACCGTTGCGGCGAGGAACACCAACAGCCATCCGCCTACGGCGACCATTATATGGAAAGGATAGAACACCATTGCCACATCGGGGATTGCTTCTTTCACATCGTTGAAGTAGCCGTAGCCAAAATACTTGTAGTCTGGCTTCAGTTCCTTTTCTGCCTTTGCCATTCCGGCAGCGTCGCCTGCCTTCTTAGCCTCGTTGTATGCCGCCAGAGCCTTCTGGGCTGCCTTGCCGCGCTTGATGCGTTCGGCATACGGAACGGTATTGACCATCTTTCCATCCACAATGTCTTTGCCCTCAATAATGTCTTTGATGCCCGGAATAAAGGCATTGGCGTCGTGGCGTCCCAGTATGCTCAATCCCTTTGGTATGGCTATCTCAAACAGCATCGGATCCTTGTCGTCATTCCACTGTTTTTCCGTATTCAGTATGCCAAAGCCCACAAGGGACGTGCCTTCCTTGCCCTCATACAGACCCTCCATGGCAGCGAGCTTCATGGGCTGCACCTTTGTCACCTCAACAGCACTGCCGTCGCCGGAGAACATACACAACAGGATGCCTGCAAGACCTACTGCGCCGCCTACCTTGATGGATTTGACGGCAAAGTCTACGTTGCGCTTCTTCATCAGGAACCATCCGCTGACGCATACGACAAAGGCACCGGCGAGACACCATCCGCTGGTGACGGCATGGATGAACTTGTTTACTGCTACCGGCGACAGAGCCACATCCTGGAAGCTGACCATCACATTGCGCATCTGGTCGGCAGAGAACTCCATGCCCACAGGATACTGCATCCATGAGTTGGCAACGAGAATCCACCATGCGCTCAGACTCGCGCCAAAGGCAGTGAGCCAGGTGGCGGCGAGATGCTGGCCGGCAGAAAACTTCTTCCATCCAAAGAACATCACGGCGAAGAAAGTGCTTTCGCAGAAGAAGGCAAAGATGCCCTCAATGGCAAGCGGAGCACCGAAGATGTCGCCCACGAACCATGAATAGTTGGAGAAATTGGTACCGAACTCAAACTCCAGGATAATGCCCGTGGCTACTCCGATAGCGAAGTTTACGCCAAAGAGCGTCATCCAGAACTTGGTGAGACTGAGCCATTCCTGCTTGCGGGTGCGGTAATACACTGTCTCCATCACGGCTACTATTATTCCCAATCCCAATGTCAGCGGCACGAAGAGCCAATGGTAACATGCGGTAAGGGCAAACTGTGCCCTTGACCATTCTACTACGTTGATTATATCCATACGCTTTTTTATTAAGGTTTCGTTGTTATCAGATTTTCCCTCACTTTGTCTGCTTTCTCCTCGTCGGTGCCCGAAAGGGCGGGCTGGAAAAAGAATATGCGGAGAACGGCAAACATTATGAAGAGCTTTATGAGGATGATGGTCCACAGCGTCTTGCCGACCGTCATCCCCCTGAAGCCTTCATAATAGAAGAGGAATATTTTACGCAATTTCTCCATATCTTTGCTTTATCCTCCCCAACGGGCTATTGAACGTTGGGAGTTGTTGTCATAATATAGTTTTGCAAAGATACTATTCCTTCTACATGTGAACAATTGTAAATATCTATCCCGTGATAGAGAATATCTTTTCAGCACGGGATTTTGTCATCTTTAAAAGCCATCAGGGCTGCTTGGATTTTGTTTTTTGGCAACTATATTTTTCAAAACGGTCATAGTCTGATGCCGTATTTCATTATCCCCTCGCCTATCATCCCTGCGGGCATGAATGTCTTCATGGTGTCGGTAATGGTGTTGAGCATACGCTCTCTTACGTAATCCTCCTTGACATACAGCGACACTCGCCTTTGCGAGAGATAGTCGCCTTCTATCGGGCGCACGTTCTCCCGCTGCCTGTCGTTGAGAAACGGAAGGTGCATCTCCGGAATGATGGTAAAACCGCCATTCTCGTCGACGATATGCACAAGGGTGGTGATGCTGCCAGCCTCATAGATATGGGTTCCCTTGCTCCGTGCTTTACAGAAAGAGAAAGCGCTGTCTCTCAGACACTGGGCATCCTTCATTATCCACATGTTCTCGTGTTCCAGATTCTCCGGTTTGAATACGGGCAACTTGCGCCAGCAGCTCTCGGCAAGATATACCATGAATTTCTCTGCATAGAGCGGAATCTCAAGCACTCCGTCGCACACATTGCCCGATATCGCCATTCCGGCATCCAGTTCGCCTCGCTGCAGCGCCTCTATCATGAAGTTCACTTTCATTTCCTGTATCGACAATTCCACTGTGGGATACATCTCCCGATAGTGTCTGATGAACTTCGGCAGTATGTATGGCGCTATCGTGGGACCTACCGACAATCTGAACCCGCCGCCTATTTGTCCCTTGTCTTCAGAAACTATCTCGCCGATGCGCTCAATCTCCATCAGCGCATTCTCTGCCTGACGGATTATCTTTTCGCCGGCGGTGGTAGGCGTCACCGATCTGTTGGTGCGGTCAAAGATTCTGATGTCGAGTTCTTCTTCCAGTTTCTGCAGCATGGCGCTGAGCGTTGGCTGCGATACATTACACGAGTCAGCCGCTTTCGCAAAATTGCGGAAGCGGTTGACGGCGATTATGTATCTGAGTTGTTGTAGATTCATAATGCGGTGTTAGTGAATGGGCATATACATTGTTGACTGTTTCTTCTTATATAAAGAGATTCACGTTTGCCCTGTCTGCACGCTCCATATAGCTTGCCACACCTCCGACGGTGACATTGTCGAGCAGTTCCTCGCGCTTCACTCCCATCACATCCATCGACATCTGGCAGGCTATGAACTCCACTCCATTGTCGATTGCCTGCTGGCGAAGCGACTCCAGAGAGTCCACACCCTTCTTGTTCATCAGATAGCGCATCATCTTGGCGCCCATACCCATCATGTTCATCTTCGAAAGTGCCAGTCTGGAAGAGTCTGAAGGGAGCATCCAACTGAACATCCGTCCGAAGATGTCTTTCTTCACCTTTGGCTTGTGAGTCTTCTTTATGGCATTCAGTCCCCAGAACGTGAAGAATATGCTGACTTTCTTTCCTGTTGCTGCCGCCCCGTTGGCGAGAACGAATGTGGCGAGCGTCTTGTCGAGATCGTCGCTGAAGAGTATCAACGTCTTTCCCAAATCGTTGGTCTGAGGCTTGGCTGCTTCTATGGCGCATGGTGTGGCTTTCTCTATGAGAGCTATGTGTATGCCAGCCTCCGACCGTTTGCCCAGAAACTTGTTTCCTGTTGTATTACACCATGCCTCTGCATCTCTTGGGAAGGCAGCGTCTGTGGCACGGATTTCCAACTGCTGGCCTGCACTCAAGGCGTCCATCGCCTGTTTCATCTTCATGATTGGTCCGGGACACTGGATGCCACACGCATCTACCTTTATCACCTCTTTGTCTGCGGAACACGACGGAGCATCAGCGCTGCATCCTGACGTTTCTGAAGCGTTCGCCTGACTATTATCTGCTGCTTCGTCGAATCCTTCCGGCGTGTTTATCTTTGTAGTGGCAGCCTTGTATGTCTTGTATCCTCCTATCAGATTGCGCACATCTTCATATCCGTTGGCTTTCAGGATATTGGAAGCCAGATAGCCACGGAGTCCCACTCCGCAGAACAGCCATATCTGCTTGTCTCTCGGTATCTCAGACAGCCTGTCGCGCATATCGTCCAACGGGATGTTTATGGCTCCAGAGATAGTTCCCAGAGCATATTCATCGGCTGTGCGCACATCGATGAGCGTCACCTTCGTAGTATCAATATCTTTCAACTCGCGCCAATATAGTGGAGTCATCTTTCCGCTCAGTATATTGCCTGCCACATAGCCTGATATCGCCACGGGATCTTTGGCTGAAGAGAATGGCGGCGCATAGGCATGCTCCAGACGGGTGAGGTCGTATACTGTGGCTCCGTTCTTTATCGCCATGGCATATTCATCGATGCGCTTGTCCACTCCGTCGTAGCCCACGATCTGAGCACCATAGAGTCTGCCGTCTTCAGGCGAGAAGGTTATCTTGATGTCCATCTGCATACTGCCGGGATAGTATCCGGCGTGGGCGCCATTATGTATAGTGGCTGAGAGATAAGGGATGTCCATCTGCTTGAGTCGCTTTGCCGGCAGACCGGTAGATGCCACGGTAATGTCGAACACTTTGGCTATTGCCGTGCCGATTGCCCCTTCGTATCTCTCGTTGTTGCCCATCACCATATTGTCTGCCACGATGCGAGCCTGGCGGTTGGCGGGTCCTGCCAGGAAGTTCAGCCATGGTTTTCCGGTGATAGGATGTGGATATTCGATGGCGTCGCCTACGGCATAAATGTTCTCGTCTGATGTCTGCAGATACTCGTTCACCCAAATGCCGCGCATGTCGCCAAGTTTCAGTCCTGCTGCCTGTGCAAGTCGTGTTTCCGCTCTCACTCCTATGCTCAGCAACACCATGTCTGCCTTGAGACTGATGCCTGATTTGAAATGCACTTCCAGTTCTTCTCCCTCCTGAGAGAAGCCTTCCACTGCCTGTTCCAGATACAGTTTCACGTTCTGCTGCTGCAGATGGTCGTGCACGATAGCCGCCATCGAATAGTCGATAGGCGCCATCACCTGGTTTGCCATCTCCACCACAGCCACCTGTGCGCCGGCGTGCTTCAGATTCTCTGCCATCTCCAGACCGATGAATCCACCTCCCACAATGACAGCTCGCCTCACCTTGTGGTCGTTCATATAACGCTTGATGCGGTCGGTGTCGCTCACGTTTCTCAGCGTGAAGATTCCTTCGCTGTCGATGCCATCAAGAGGCGGCACCACTGGCGACGCTCCCGGTGAGAGCAACAGTTTGTCGTAGCTTTCGCTATATTCCTTGCCGTCGGCGGTGCGCACGGTCACCTGTCTGGCTGTCGCATCTATCGCCGTCACTTCGCTCCTTGTGCGCACGTCGATATTGAAACGTCTGCCGAAAGCTTCTGGAGTCTGCACAAACAGACGGTCGCGGTCTTCTATCACTCCACCGATATAATATGGCAATCCGCAGTTGGCGTATGAGATATGTTCTCCTTTTTCAAAGAGTATGATTTCTGCATCTTCTGTCATTCGTCTGATGCGTGCGGCTGCAGTAGCTCCACCTGCCACTCCACCCACTATGAGGAATTTTTTCTTGTTTGCTGTCATGGCCGATAAATATTTACTTCCCAAACGGTCATTAGGACGTTCAGTAATGGTGAAAGAATAACTTGATCAAATTTTGACCTGTATTTTTATTGGTCAAGTTATTGTTTTACCTTTACTCAATTGGGTATTTTATTACTGTTTGCTGTCTTTTCTACTTCACTCTCTCTATCACTTGCTTCAGTTCGTTTGCCGACATGGCACCGCTCTGTCGCCATTTCATCTCTCCTCCGTTGAAAACCATCAGGGTGGGAACGGACTGGATGCGCATCTGCATAGCTATGGCTTCGTTTTTGTCTACGTCAACTTTCACTATGCGTATGCTGTCGCCGAGTTCTTCCTTCAGTTGTTCCAAAACGGGATGCATTGTCTTGCACGGACCACACCATGTGGCAAAGAAGTCAACGAGAGTCAGTTGACCGCTCTTTATTATATCTGAAAGCTTTTCCATATCTTTTATATTTATTGGTTAATACTTGGGTGTTCATCATTTGGTCTGTCATCAATTTTGACGATGCAAAGATACGGCTTCTTTTATAGACAAGCAAATGAGCACATCTATATCATAATAGACTGCAACTATCATAAACTTAAATCGGTCTACCCAAATTAGAATAAACAAAATACAAGCAAGTCCTAATGATCATTTTGTTTTAAACCGGCAGAAACTCCATACTTTTACCTATCTCCAATACAGAATGGAGATATTTGTGCTTCAACAGCTTTATGCTCTAAAATGGGCACGATGCTTGCCCATGTGGGGCAAGGTGCTTTCTCAACAGGGGCAAGGTGCTTGCCCCTGTTGGGCAGAATTTATGCCAAGCGGTTGCCCAAAAAGTTGATGTCGTCTGATAATTGTAAGCGCAT
>ERZ809074.4029-NODE-4029-length-12763-cov-3.054139_pt1 | contig 12763 bp, 18 predicted proteins | sample MGYA00520795_ERZ809074 | MGnify/ENA primary metagenome ERZ809074 (study PRJEB31570, sample SAMEA3212989) | Homo sapiens | biome: human-gut; feature: human gut; material: fecal | place: Sweden | collected 2011 ...
CAACGGTGCATGTGCCGTTGAAATTGATACCAGTATGTTGCTGCTGGATGGCGATGATGACGAAGATGTCGCAGCCGAAATTGAAAAGGCTCTCAAGAATGCGGCTTGTTACTGGGGCGAGCAGGTTCTTCTGATCGGCGGCAAGTTCGGCTGCGAGCGTGGCGACGATGAAAACGAGATTATTATTGAGCTGGCCGATGTTCTTGCAGTCGTATCAAAATAAAGGAAAAAAATGGGAAGAAAAGGGCCGCAAATTCAGAAAATATGCACAATCTGTGGAAAGCCGTTTAAGGTTTTCCCGTCAGCTGAGAAACAAGAGTGCTGCTCAAAAAAATGCGGGGCGGCACTCCGGGCTCGGCGCGGTTTAGCTGGCGGATCAAAATGGAGTGAAAAGGCCAAAAGCCGCCGGGCAAGTGATTCGTCAATAAGAAATCAAATGGCAAAAATCCAACAAGCTGGAACTTCCGCCGCGCTGCAGCTGGCAGCCGGGCAGCGCGGACCCCAAAATAGGGAGGCGCTTGTCTGGATTTTGATTGACCCGATGGGAAAATATCACAAAGCTGTTGACTTAAACGATTGGGCGCGAAAGAATAGGCTGCTGTTTTTTGATGAGAATGTACCAGAGGAAACAGCTGCAATGCGTATCGGCTGTGGGTTTGGTGCAATCGCAAGCACCATGCGAGGCAAAAGAAAAAACAGCCGGCCGGTTATGACTTATAAAGGGTGGAGACTGGCCGAACTTCCGCGTGAGAAGAAGCCGGAGGACGATAATTTTAACAATGCTATTGCTGAGGAGAAAAATGGCGAAATTTAACGAACAGGCATACAAAAACGCCTTCAACAAAGAAAAATACGAACAGCTGACGATTCGGCTCCCGCACGGGAGCCGCGATCAGATAAAGGAAAAGGCGGCAGCCAAAGGTCTGAGCATGGCAGCTTACATCTGGCAGCTGGTGGAAAACGACAAATAAAAACAGCCCCGAGGGCCAGATGGCTCCCGGGGCTGTTGCTATGTATAGACGTTACTGCTTGCTGACCGCAGCCTTGGCCCGGTCAAAACAAAACTGGATCACCTTGCCGATGGTCTCATCGGTGATGGCCCACGACTTGCTGGCGTCCAGTGCGGCGCGCAGCTTTGCGGCGACCCACGCCTTGCGCTCGGCACCGCGCTTGGTGCCCTGAATCTCGTGCTCAGCGCGCTCGATCAGGTCCAGCACCAGCGGGCGCACGCTGGCACCGTAACCCAGACGGACCGCGCCGGTGACGTAAAAGGCAAAGCCGCCCAGCATCAGGATGCAGGCAGCCCATGCGGGGATAACGTTCAAAATGGTTTCCATGATAATCCTCCTTAGTTGATGATTGCGCTGATGCCGCGCTTTGCGACAAAATCGCGCTGTTTATGTTTCACCTCGGCCGCGTAGTCGAGGGCGGCGTGCATATCGCCGTTACAGTGTGCGTCCGGGATGCGCTGCACGGCTTTGGCGGTGGCTTCTCCCAGTGCAATGGCGGCGAGGGAGCTTTCGTACAGGTTCGTCTCGAACTCCTCACGGGCTTTCTCTGCGGCTTCCTGCCGTGCTTCCTGACGCTCGATGCGCCGCTTCAGCTGCCAGACGAGAAGCCCCAGCACCGCCGTCGGAATGCCTGCGGCCACGAGAATACTCTCCATCGGTCACACCCCCTTCACCGCACCCAGCCCGGCGCGCTGGATGATGGCAGCATAGTCCTTGTATGCGTGGCTCATGTCCACGTTGGTGCTCACGCCCGGAATGTGCGCCGTACTGGTATACTGCCACATCCCGAATGTAAACGCCGTTTTGGGCTTATCCTCGGGCTTGGTCTTGCTCTGGTCTTTGGGATATCTCGCCAGCCATACGTCATAGGGCTTCAGCGCTGCGCCGCCCATGTACAAGAAGGTGCTGCCGAACCACAAACCGGTGTAGAGCATGGCGTACACGCCCCAGCTTTCCACCGTGCTCAGGCAGTAGGCAGTGAGGTCGGTTAGGGCAGACTTGCCAATGGCCTGCTGCACGGTGTCCTCGATGTCCACCGCCACGGGCAGCTCAAAGGTCTTGCCCGTGAGCTGCTTTTTCAGCAGGGCCAGCTCCTTGTCGGCCTGCGCCTTGGTCGTGGCCTTGAAATAGCCGTACACGCCGCACGGGATGCCCAGCCGGGTGCACTCCGCGTAGTTGCGAGCAAACTGCGGGTCGGTGTAAGGCTTGCTGGGCAGGCCGTCAGCACTGTTGCCCATGGCGCGCAGCATGACGCCGTCGATTTTGCCGGACGCCTTGACCTTGGCCCAGTCGATAGTGCCCTGATGCCGGGATACGTCCATGATGGTTTTGCTCATATAATCAGTCCTTTCTATTCAGACCGCTTTCGGGCGGTCTGTTTTTATACTTTGTGCTTTGAGCCAGCACCACCCATGCCGCAGGCAGCACCGTCGAAGCGGGTCTGCCCAACATTACCGGACAAATCGGCTACGAAGACCTCCACGGCCTGGTCAGTGACACGGCAGCAGTCTACTCTGGCTGCGTCTTCCCCGGCGCATCCATACGAAACGGTGCTCTGACCGGCAACTGGGGCGCGCATACCCGCGACATTGCCATCGACGCTTCCCGTTCCAGCGCCGTCTACGGCCGCAGCACTACCGTACAGCCCCCAGCGTACTATATGAACGTTTGGATTCGATTGTCATGATCAAGTAACACGAATCCAAATATTGAAATAATACGCAGGTGGTTGAACGGTATCAGACGCACCATATATGCCGTTGTAATTTGCGGCATTGAATTTATAGGCCATGCCATTGCCAGCATAGAGCCCTTCAGGCCCTTGCTTAGCTATACCAGTGAATGCACCAGAGGCGGGATTATCTCCAAGATTCCATCTTGCGATACCAGCGAATGTACCGCGGATATTCGGCAAGCCAGCTTCCACGGTGGTGCCTGCCGGGTGGGTGGTGCTGGCACCCATAATTGCTCGGTCGCTTGCAACTTTCATCCATGTGCCGCCAAAAAGTTGTGCCGGGTCGTCGTCCGAAATGGTGAAAAATGCGCTTCCAACGGGATGGTCTTTCAGCTGCTGCTCCTTCAGCAGTGCGTCCACCTGTGCCTGCGTGTAAAAGTCTGACATGTCCGCTTTCTGCACGCTATCCTTCCATGCGCCGGTGTCGCTGTCCCACGTCCAGATTGTGTCTGTAGTACCCACGACCGCCCACCAGCCGTTTTCGCCCACAGGGACGGCGGCTTTCAGGGCTTCCGGCGTAGCATACCAGCCCTGTGCACCAATGGTGATGGTGCGCACCTGCTCGAAATACTCTTTTGTAGCCTGCAGGTGGTCCGCTGCTGCCGTCTCAGACGTCTTGGCGTTGCTTTCGCTGGTCTTCGCTGCGGACGCGCTGGACGCGGCGGCGGTGGCCTGCTCAGTTGCCGTGGTGGCCTGCTTAGTAGCGGTACTGGCTGCAGACTGGGCAGTGGACGCACTGGACGCAGCCGCAGCGGCATTTGTATTGGCAGTAGACGCGCTACCTGCTGCAGCACTCTGGCTGGCAGCTGCGGCCTTGGCGGACTTGTCCGCCGCTGCTGCGCTGGTGCTGGCGGTCTCCTCCAGCTGGCCGATGCGGGCACGCGCCTCAGCCAGCAGCTGCTGGGTGGGGATGCTGGTCACTCCGTCCCGCATGACGCCGCAGACGTCTTCGTCCGCGCGGGTGTCGGTGAGGTTCGCGGCAGTGATGGCCGTGGAGCCTGCAGGGCGGGTGATCTCGGCAAGGCAGAGGTCGTAGACCAGCGCCGTGCGGGTGATCGCCGGGGCTGTGGGGCTGGCCGAGTCCGGCGTGCCCTCCAGCACCTGCAGGCGCGTCTGCCGGGCCGCTGCGTCGTAGCGCAGCACCACGCGGTCGATGCGGGTGCGGATGCCATCTGCCGCAGGCAGTTCCAATGTCTGCTCCTCGCGGCAGAGGACGCTGTAGCCGGTCCACCGGTCCGGGTGGATCCATGCAACACCGGCGCTGACGGTCACGCTGGTGCCTCCCGCAGCTGTGACGGCGAAGTCGTCCTCGGCGCTATATACGCCACTGCAGCGGGTCGAAAAGTACCCTGCAGCGTCCGTTGCGCCATACTCGGGACCGTCGAGCGGATAAGTTACGATTGCCATTATTATTGTCTCCTCCTGATGACGGGTGTTCCCACAGTGATTTTGCGCGTCTGAGAGCCGCTTTTGCTGGTGATCTCAATTTCCGTCACCCGTGCGGCGGCTTCCAGGCGGACGCCGTCCACGATGCAGGTCACGATATCACCCAGCTGCGCGCGGTCATCCGCAGGCACAAAGGTCAAACTGTCTATTTTCTGGTGTTCGAGCAGCTTTTCCACGCCCCGCATGGCAAGCCTGTCCAGATAGGTTTTATCAGCGGCGGTTTCGCCGTCGTCGGGCTGGAGGTCTCGGGCGTCCACGATGATCTCATGCCGATCGGCGCCGGTACTGCCGATATCGCCCACGACGACCTGCGCGCGGGCAGAGCTTTCACCTGCGCCGAGGACCAGTGCAACATTGGCATAGTCCACATCGCTCAGCTTGATCTGCACGCTTTCCAGATTGCCGTAAGCGACCCGGTACTTGAGATTCGGATTGCGTTCCGGCCGATACAAGCCGAAAAGTAGATGCTTTTGGTCGTTGCTGCCGGTCATGCGTACCCGATAGCCGATATCCAGTGCCTGGCAAATGGTCTGGACATACTCATACAGACTTTTATTGCTCAGCTGCTGAGCGTAGGTCAAGGTGATATTGGCTGCATCGTCCAGAGCCAGCCCAGTGATGGCCCGGCCACCCTCAAAGCATTCGGTAAAGAGTGCTCTCAGAGCGGTTTCTGCATCCTGCTGCGCAACGACGGTCGTACTGACCCGCTGACGGAGCAGATTGGTCAGAGGGTAACCGGTAGCGACCCACGTTTTACCACTGCTCTCGTTGTAGGTGGCCCGCAGCACAACGGCATTGGTCGTGCCATGCTCGCGCAGGTACCGCCCGGGTGCCAGCAAGCGCGCATTTTCTGCGGTATTTTCCACTTCCAGCAAAAAGCTGCCATCCGTGTTATACCCCTGCTTCCAGCTCATGGATTTCCAACTCTCGACCTGCCGGATCGTGGCCAGGCTGTCCGGGTCGATCACGTCAAAAATCATCGGGATACACCCCCATATAAGCAGCATTGTAAGATACACTGCATTGCAAATTCTCTGCACCATCATCTGCGTCGATCTTGAGCAGATTATCACCAGACTCCAGATAAAAGAGGCTGCTATCGTCATCCAGGCAGGCAAAAACATCCTCGACCTTGCCTGCACTGACCTTCTCCACATGGAGCCCGTCGCTATCCCGGTACACTTTGAGCTGCTCATCAGCGACAAGGTCTGTGATAAGGCGCAGCTTTGCGCCGGTGACGCAGTTCAGCAGCACCGGATTCTTCGTTGTGATCGCCGTCGAGAAAACGGCCGAAAATGCAGCCTGAAAGTCGCCGGGGTTCAGAGCGTTCACGAAGGCGGACGGACTGCGAGTGCCGAATCTATGCGGTTTTGCATAGGTGACTGGAAATCGAAAAGACGGTGTATACCCGCCGATCAGGCAGGGAGACGGTGTAATGCTCTGCCAGTATGGCAGTCGGCAGTACAAGATCGTCGAAAAAGTGCGCTTGTTACGGCTGCCTTTTTCGCGCGTCACATACGGTGACCGTTTGACCACATACTCGCAGAAATAGGCATCATTGAGGATCAGCTTGCCTTTGGATAGCGGTGGTACTGCCCGCAGCAGCTCCTTTGCCGCAGCAGGGGTCCGACACTCTCCACTGATCGTGCGCACCACACTGCCCACAGTCTGGTCGGTGATGTTCTCGCCGATCTGGTTGACGCCCCGGGATGTCGAGATGCCGACGTCCACGCCAGAGATCGGGTCCATGTTCCCGTCCAGCCCGGTGCCGGCATTGATGTGGACAGTCCGCCCGTTGTCGGACTGGATCGTGATCTTATACGCCAACGAGAGCACTCCTTTCTGCCATCCATATCGCTTCCCGCATCACATCCGCAGCGGTGTTGTTATCGTCCACCGTGACATACTGGATGATGTTCACGCCGCCCTTAGAGGGCTCAGACCCGGAGCCGCCGGAGGTGTTGCCAGGCTGAGGAGTCGGATCGTCTGTCGGGCTTGGGGTCGGCGTGCTGGGCGTGTCAATCGTAGTTGTTGCGCCACGCTTGTTCAGGCTTGCCGCCGTTTTGCCCAGCGTTACCAGCAGGGCGGCCAGACCGGCAATGGCCACGGCGGCCAGCGCCAAGCCGACGACGGGAATCGCGGACAGCGTGGAGATGACAGCCGAGATCACACCGGACAGGGCTGTGCCGATGGTGCCGACCATGCTGCCGATCGCCGCGAACAGCTGCGGGAAGAAGGCCGTGATGCCGCCAGACAGGGATTGTCCCAGCAGCTTGGCCATGCTGCCGAGAGTGGGGATTGCTCCTTGCAGAGACTGGCCGATATTGCCGATCCACCCGGATACTTTTCCGGCCAGCGGCGCAAGATTCTGACTCAGTCCCCCGCCAATGGTCTCGGCAATGTTTTTGCCCAGTCCGAAGACGCCAGCCCAGCCGTTGTTGCTATACGCATCGTTCAGAGCCGTCAGCCACCCGGTGAGGGTCTTGTCCACCCACTGCTTCTGATTGGAGCTCATGCCGTTGTACACGCCCTCCAGCACAAACTCGCCAACGCTGGCCCAGTCCTTGTTTTTGACGGCAGAAACCAGATTTTTGACCGAACCGATAGGCCCGTCGTTCACCAGCTTCTGGATGTTGCTGGACATGGTGGAGAACGGCCGTGCAACGCCGTCTGCTGCAGCTTCTGCCGCTTCGCGCAGGGCAGGAACGCCCTGTGTGATGCCGTCCACAAACTGCTGCATCATCTCGGGCATCCACTGATCGTCACCGGCCAGGGGGCCCTCATCCGGGGTCGTATGGTGCAAAAATGTCGCCACGGCACCGGCCGCTTCTTTGGCTGCCTCGCCGATGGCCGCGATTTTGTCCTTAATGCCCTGCACAAAATTTGCAATGATATCGTGGCCCCAGGTAAGGGCACTCTGTGCGAGCGCGTCGATTTTTTGTTTGATCGCAGCGCCAACTTGCACCATGGCCTGCGCGGCATCCGGGATGTGCCCAACAATGCTGCTTACCAGCGCAGCCATGACTTTCACAGTAGCTACGACAAGTTTCGGGATGTTCTGCACAAGTGCAGTAGCAAGGTTGACGATGAGCGTGCCGCCAGCCGCGACGATTTTGTCAGCATTGTTTTCCAGATAACTAGCCAGACCGGTCAGCATCTGGGTAGCACTGGTCGCCAGCTGAGGGATCTCCTGAACCAGCTTTCCTGCGAAATTGGAGACAAGGTCCACGGCAGCCGTCGCCATACCGGCAACGCCGCCTTCCCGGAAGCCGTCCGTCAGTGCGGTCATGGCTTCCGTTACATAGGGCAGAACCTGTGCGCCGAGTGCGTTCTTGAAACCGGTGCCAATGGTGGTCAGATCCTGCAAAGCGTCCTTAAAACTGGCCGACGCAGCCACTGCTTCGTCACTCATGACGCCGCCCAGCTCGTTGACAGCCTGCCGCATAGCGGCGGTGTCCTCGGCGCTGGTGTTGAGCAGCGGCCCCAGCTCCTGTGCACTCTTGCCCAGCAGGGTAGTGGCGATATTGGTGCGCTCGGCACCTTCTTCCATGCCCTGCAGGCCGGTCACGACTGCGGAAAAGACATCCTCGGTGGACATGGACTTTACCTGGTCCATGCTCAGGCCCACAGCCTGAAAAGCAGCTACCTGATCGTCGGACGCATCGGCCACCGCCTTGGTCAGGGTCTTCATGCCACCCTTCAGGCTGTCGATAGACGCGCCGCAGTGCCCGAGGACAGCGTCCCACTCCTGATAGGCTTTGGCGCTGATGCCCAGTTTCTGGCTCTGCTTGTCGATGGTGTCGCCCACGCTGGCCACATTGTCCGCAAATTTAAAAACCGCCGTGCCTGCTGCAGCAATGCTTGCAGCGGCACCAGCGGCAAATTTGGCGGCACCAGAGACCAGCTTTCCCAGCTTGTCCTGTGTGCTCTGTGCGGCCTTGTCGGTCTTGCCCAAGCTCTTTTCGGCTTCGGTGCTGTCGATCATGATGGAGCCAAAAAGCCGGAAAATTTCAGTTCCGCTCGCCATCGTGCACCTCCTCCCAGGTCAGATCCATCAGCTTTGCGGCATCGGCATAGATGTCCCCGATACTCTTTACCGGCTCTGCCCTGGGCGTTGTGGCCCGGTCAAAGTCGGTGAACTTCGGATACTGCTCCTCGTACCGGATGTACCAGCGCAGGCGTTTTTCTTCCTGCCGGATCAGCTCCATCACACGGTCGATGTAGCTGACGGCCTCGTCCCAGTTCCAGCTGTCCAGGAATGACAGGTTTCCGCCATACCGATGCAGCAGCGCATCCATGATCACATCCGCATGATGCGCTTGACTTTGGTAAAAAAACTGATCAGGTCATTTTCTTCGGTCAGCTGGATGATGGCGTCGGCCAGGGCGTTGAGGTCCATGGCGCGCACGGCATCGCCGCTCGGCTGCTCCAGCGGGCCGGCCAGAAAACTGAAGATCAGCTGCTCGCCGCCCTTGCTGTCAATCGCCTTTTCCAGGCAGTTGCCCAAGAAGCCGATGCCGGCCACGCTCTTGGCATCTTCAGTCTCGGCTTTGGAGACTTCTTCGATCAGCTTGTTGATGGGGTCGCTCAGATCCATGGCCCGCAGCACACGCAGGGCCGGAAAAATATCGCCGCCGTTGAGTTTACGCATTTTATTCCTCCGAAATCTTAGGATAATAGATCTTAAAGGGCGGGGTGTCCGGGTCATCCAGACTGTAGTGAGCCGTCAGGGTCAGCGCCAGAGAGCCTTCTTCACCGTCCTTGGGGTTGAGGGACAGATCCGCCGTGTTGAACGCATGGAAGATGGTGATGATGACCGGCTTCTCGCTGCCGCTGATCCGTCCGATGTAGCTCAGGCTGTCGATATAGTCCTCATCCTCCAGCACGGCTTTGGGGGCGATGACGGTGTAATCCTTGCCTGCGGTGCTGTCGCTGGTGTCCAGCTTAGCCGCGGCCAGCGACATCTTGAGATTTTCGGCAGTGATCTCCTGCACAGTGGTCTGCAGCGTGGAAGCCCAGTTGTCCAAGATCCAGTTGCCTGCAGTGTTTTCGGGCACGCCGTCGATGCTCAGATAGTGGCCGTTTTTGGTGGCGGTAAAGGTGCTGCCGCCGGACGTGGCACCGAGGATCTTTTGGCTGGTGCGCGCGGTCTCGTAGGTGTCCGTAGCCGGGTTATAGTCCTTGACCAGAATGCCGGCACCCAGCAGCAGGTGTGCTTTGGTCTCGGAGGTCTGGCCGGTCATGCGCTTGTGGTTGAAAAGACTCATGTTTTGCCTCCCATGATTTTAAAATCAAACGTTACAAGGCGGCGGTGTATGGATTTATCGCTGTCCTCCACCGGATCGCTCCGACCGGAAAACAGCCAATAAAAAAGCGCATCCGAGCAGGATGCAAAATCATCCAGCTCGGTGCGCAAATTTTCCGCGATGGCGTCCACTTCGCCCGCCGATGCTTTTCCGACGACCTGACAGGACAACGTGCCACGCTGCACGCTGCCATCTGCCCAGATCGTGTAGGTATAGCTGATACGAGGATACCCGGCTGCAGCGCTGCGCATATAAAACACGTTATCACTGCTCAGGCCGGTCACCTCTGCGATTTTCGTGCCGATGGCCCGCTTGAACAGGTCAAAGGCGGTGTCAGTCCTCTGTGCCATCGGGCTGCATTTCCTCCTCGTCGATCAGGCCCATGGCCCGGTTTTCGTCTTCGACCGCCGAGAGGTAATGCCCCTCAATGACGCGGATCTGGTCGATATTGTTCTGGACCGACGCCCGCAGGATGCCGCGGGGCGGCTGATGGCCGTCGCCCAGTTCCTGCAGTACACCATACCAGGTATTATGCTTAATGCCGACCTGCAGGTCGGTCTCCCGCTTACGGACCCAGTAGGAAAAAGCCCCGCCTTTGCCATAAAAGCGGGACTTGATTGTCAGGCGGCCCATGTGCGGGCGGGCCTGTGATGCCTTGCGGCACTCCCGGACGATATACTTGCCCACATCCCGCAGCGCCGCACGGCTCAGTTCCCGGATGGTGTACTGGGTGCGGTCGATGCTGGACTGGTAAGTGATACCGTTTTTGGTGATCTTCATGCCAGACGGTGGATTTGCCATTTAGTCGGCCCCCTTGCGCTGACAGTGCAGTTCGATGAAATCGCCGGACAAATAGGTGCGGATGACCGTGTACTGCACATCGTTCACCCGCACCTTCTGCTGACCGGAATACTCCTGCTCATAAACTTTGAGCACGATTTCTGGGCGATAGTCCGTATTGGCTGCCTGGTAAAACTCCGAGGCGGTCACACTGGAAAGGGTGCCGATCACCGGCGTTTCCTGCAGCAAAGCGCGCTGCTCGTGATCCTCTGTCTTGACATAGGTCTCTTTGACCAGGACGGCCTCAACGTACCGCTGCATCGCTGTCACCCCAGTCTGTGTATCCAGTGGAGCTCATCAGCTGCGACTTCTGCTCGTCATAGGATGCCTTGAGCCGATCATACTGGTCGGCCTCGCCAAAGTTGGCCTTGCAGTAGGTGATGACGGCGCGGGCAATCAAAGGCTTGTCCTGGTTGTGCCGTGCGGGCACCCCGGCAATCTCCAGATCATCCAGTGCCGAATCGATAAGCGCAGAAAGTTCCGCATCAAAGGCAGCTGCAGTAATCCGCAGTGATCGTTTTACCTGTTCAAGCATGATGATTTTACCTCTTAGCTGTTGGCTGCAATCTCCAGCGCAACAAAACCGCCCTGGACCACAACGTCAGCACCCAGTTCCACATCACCCAGAATGGTTTCCATCAGCTTGTTGAAGGCGAAGTCCGAAGAAACGGTGATCTCGTAGGGGCTGAACAGATCCAGTTCCAGGTTGGTGGGCACACCGTAGAACATGGTCTTCTGTGCGGCGGAGGTCTGTGCCGTGCCGGAGCAGGGCGTCAGATTGCTGTTCAGGCAGTAGCGGACGCTCAGACCGCCGTCTTTGATGACGCCGGTATTGGGGTTGTCGGTGTCCGGCGTGATCTCATAGACCGGCTTCTTTTCGCCGGTGCCGCGCACATCGCCGAAAGCGATCAGATCCTTCTTATGCATGAACAGCACTGCACCACCCACAACGCTCTCGTCACCGCCGTAAGCCAGTGCAATCTGGCGCAGGGTGGTGGCGTCCACAACACCCTTGGAGCTTGCTACGACTGCCTTGACGGTGGTGTTCAGCTTGCTGGCCTGCAGCTGCTTGGTAATCAGGGCAGAAGCATTCTTGCGCAGACTTACGAGGGCCTGCTCACGGACCTTTGCCTCGTACAGCAGCGGCGTCTGCTTCTTCGCCTGCTTGCTGATGTAGGAAAGCACTGCAACCGATTCCGGGTTGATGGTTACAGTATCAAAGTCGGCTTCTGCCACAGCGGCCTCAGCGCCCTCGGTCTGCTTACCTGCGGCTGCCGCATCGGCCTTGACATAAGCGACCACGTTGCTGCGCATACCTTCGCAGTTGACGATCTTCACCATGTCCACGATGCTGGAAACCTTGGCACCAACCGTATCGTTAATGCCGGAAACGGCCGTGGGAGCCGCCAGCTGGCCGCTGCTCATCAGGGTGGAGCGGACCTCCTTTGCCGAAATGGTCTCGGTGCGGGTCTCCTTGAACTTCTGTGCACGGGTCTCATCCTCGGTGGGGTCGGCAGCAGGGTTCTCAACCGGAGTGCCGGTGGAGGTCATCTTCGTGGCGATAGAGCGGCGGCGCTGTTCAGCCTCATACTGAGCGATGCGTTTGGAAACGGCGTCCGCCTCCTTCTCCAGCTCGTTCAGCGCAGCCTGATCAAGAGTCGAATCTTCCGCCTTGGTGCGGATCTCCGCTGCGCGGTTGCGCAGTTCTTCGATGGTCATTTCTTCAATTTTCTTTTCCATAGTGTTACACTCCCAAAAGTTTCAGATGAATGCGTTTGACTGTATTTGCCCGCTGCAGTCGCTCCGCTGCCATTTCCTCAATCACTCCGTTGGAAAAATTCCGGGCGCTGATCGATGTGGCATCGTTGGCCGGACAGCTCAGGGCGCTCACATCGTACAGTTTTTTTACTTTGGTGATGGTGCGGGTCATGGTAACAAACCCGGTTTCATGATCCTCGGTCGATTCCCGTTTGTCCTCCGCCACCACAAAACCGAAGGACATCTTGTCCGTGTAGCCACCCTTGATCTCGGCATACAGCTGCCGTCCGATCTCCGTGCCACCCAGATCAGCCGTGATTTTCAGGCCGGTATTGTCTGCGGTACAGGTCAGGGTGTTGTTTTTTGTCCGGGCAAACACGCGGCCGGTGTGGTTGTACTGAAAAATCACATCGGCCATGTCGCATTCCTTGAAAGCTGCCGGGTCAATCTGCTCCAGAATCCTGTAATCCTTGCCCTCATAGAGCACATAGGGCTGATTGAAGGTGGCCGCATAGCCTTCCACACTCCTGGCAGCATCTCCGCTGTTATCGGCAGAGCGGGCAGAAAGTTGCATAGAGCGGTATTCCCGGCCATCTGCCAGCTTTTTCATTACGTTCTCATTTTACAACGGTGTGTTTATCTGGCTTCTTTGTCATGCTTCCATCCTG
>ERZ809074.4036-NODE-4036-length-12746-cov-4.912300_pt1 | contig 12746 bp, 13 predicted proteins | sample MGYA00520795_ERZ809074 | MGnify/ENA primary metagenome ERZ809074 (study PRJEB31570, sample SAMEA3212989) | Homo sapiens | biome: human-gut; feature: human gut; material: fecal | place: Sweden | collected 2011 ...
GCACCCCAGCAGCCGTGATGCTCCATCGCATGGCGAACGCGCCCGCAAGCGCGCCATGGTGCGACGAACCGCCCACCAAGCGGACACGGAAACCGGGATTGCTCGGCGTAGTGTAGAAATAATCGGCAAAATACGTTGCGGTGGTTGCGCCGACCTCCGTCGGCAGGCAGCACAGCAGGTGCGTCGAATATTTCTTGATGTAACCCTCCGCTCGCGGCAGTTCCGCCGCGAGCAACATGCCCTCGGTGTCCGTCCAACTGAACCCGGCATAAAGCGACGGCGCGACATACGCGAGCGTTTTTTCCGCACCCACGTCGATAACGAGACCCCCGCAAACGCCCCACAGGTGCCCGAACGGGTTTACGAGACCGAAGAACACCGGAACGGGTGCCGTATAAACCGCCGTGCCGTCGCCTTTCGTCACGCTATACTCGACGATGCCGATACCGTCGCCTTTCTCCAAGCCGACGGAGGTCGGGATGATCGGGTAATACCCGTTGTAATCGCCCCAGTTCGGCATACCAGTTACGCCCGACCCGAGCCCGCCTTGATGCAGACCGTCCGCGTCGAGCTCGGCGTTGTATGCCGATTGCGAGTGCCGCGTGCCGAGTATGATGCGCATCGTGTACTCCACGACCGCACGGGCGACGTACCAACAAGCATCCCAGCCCTCGCCGTGCTTGCGGGCGATCGTGCTGAAATTGCCATACGGGTAAGCCGTCGCCGCCATGCCGAGCATCGTTTTCTGCGGCGCATCGTCCGCGAGGTCGGCATACGACGACAACACGCTGCCGTTGCCACCCCGGTAACGAGCATCGGTGGAAATGACCGAGCAGAGCTTTTGTTCCGTGCGGTCGATCACCCCGGCGGAAAACCACGAAATGCCGCCCGCAGGCACGTAAACGGACTTCTTGCCCGGGATCGGCTGGAACGTGATCGTCTCGATCGTGCGGTTTCCCTCTTTCCACGTCGTGTAATAGTGCGCGTTCCAGCACCACATACACTGCCCCTGCGTACCGTCGAGTTTTGCCGGGCTGCCGTCCTCGTAGCGGTTGGAATCCGCCGGATCGAGCTTGCGGCGCACGCGGTTGTCCGTGACGAGGTAGCGACCGAGACCCAGTTTTTTAGGCAGCTCTTTGAGGGCGGCGAGACTGCCGTAATATCCCGCAGCGACCGGGGACGAGTTCGTCTCGTCCCAATACCGACCCGCGATCGGGTTGCCCGCCGTCTCGACCGCTTCGGCGAGGTTCATGCGCCGCGTCTCGCCGCTCTCGTCCTGCACGGGTACCGCCATGTCCGAGAGTTTGCCCGTAGCCCAAGGCAGCTCGTTGATTCTTTTCGCGTTCTGAAACGCCGAAAGCATCGTCCTCACGTTGTTTTCTTCCTGTTCCGTAAATGCCATTGTTGCAAATGTTTTATGTTAAAAGTATGTTGTTTCCTGCCGTCACGAGCAAACCGCCGTCCGCGTCTTTGAGAGCCGAGGGGCGGACAACCTCGATTTCGACCGTCTTGTGCAGGGCGGTGTTTTCCGTCGGAATGACGTGCACCCGGCTCTTGCCGAGCCCGAGAACCTCTACCGCACCGTCCGGATCAACCTCGACCGCCTTTCCGTCGCCCAAAAAGAGGACGTTTTGAACCGCGAAACTCGGCAGGAGCTCGGCTTTGATGTATTGCGTCACCGTGTTGCCGAGAGTGATTTTTTGCGGTGGCGTGACGTTCATCACCAGCGGGATAACACGCCCCGCGCTCTCTGCCAAGATGCCGAGCATCGTTTGACGCACGGCGGCGATGTCCTGCTTGATCTCCGTGTCGGTCTGCGCGAGTTCCGATTTCGTTTGCGTGATCCGGGAGCCCAAAGCGTTCTCCGCTGCCTCTGCCCGTTGCTGTTCCCGATCGACCTTTCCCGACAACTCCGCCTCCGCAGCCTCCGCACGCTCTTTCTCGGTTTTGACCGCAGCGGCGACCGCGCTGTTGTACGCCGTCGTGATCTTGGTTTCGAGAGCCGAGAGCAAACCCGTGAGGCTCTCCGAATCCGTAATGCCCTGCAAAAAGCTCTCGATTTCCCGCCACGTGTTGATCGTGCTGTCGGCGGTATCGTTCGACTGCAAAAACGTCTTTAACGTGCTGGCGACCGCGTACAAATCTTTGTAGTTGGAACCCAACGCCACGAGTGCCGCTTTCGCCTCGTCGAGCGTTGCCCCGCCTTTGAGCATTTCGCGGATTTTGCCTATATCGTTGTGCGCGTTCGTGAGGCTCGTTTGCAGGGCGGTGTCCGTCTTGTGCAACTCCTCGATCTCCTTGTCCTGTGCGGCGTCTTTCTCATGGATGTTATCCACTTCCGCGTTTAAGGTGTCGATCTCTCCTTGCAGGCGTTCGTCCTCCGCCTCGAGTTCCTCGATATTATCCGCTATGTTATTGAACTGCTCCCGGGAGGATTGCTCGTGTGCCTCATATTCGGTTTTCAACTTCCGAAAATTGCCCTCGAGCTGTTCGCCTGCCGCCGCGTCATACTTGCCGTTAAGTTGTTCCGGGAGCCCCTCGACCGAGGAAATAGGCACCTTGTCCTCCTCCTTGTGGAAAAAGCTGTCGATCCAGTCCGCGAACTGCGCCTCGGTGGGATATTTACCACGCTTGAACCACGCTTTTAATTGCGCTATGCTTCTGATTGCCATTCTTGAATCGGTTTATCGGTTATCGTACCCGCATGATGTACGCAAGCACGTAATACGGCGGGCGGTTCTCATGCGCGGCACCCCCGCCTGTCGCGTTCGTGTTCCCGAACTGGGTCGTCCGGTCGTGCTTGGAGGTGGAGTTCGGGGAGGAGTTGCGCCCGCCGCCTTTCCACGTTCCGCTATCCTCCGCCCACAGGTTCTGCGGGTGGGTATGCGAGGGCATTTCTTTGATTGTGAGCGCGTGTTGCTTTTCGCCGCCCGCTTTGCCGTAGCCGCTGTAATCCGTATCGCTCGGGTTATGTCCCACGATAAACCGACCCCGCAAATCGGGCATACGGAAATACCCGCTCGAGGTGGAATAACGCGACCCCGTTGCGCTGTACGCATTATTGAACGTTGAGCCGAGTGCCTTGTACAAATCCGGGTAGTCGGTAATTTTGAGCTGCTGACCCTCGCAAAGTTCGTAACCCGCCGGAACCGTCTTACCCGCCCACATTTGGACAATACCCAACGGCGGGGCGGAGAGTTCCCCGATTGTCGTGTCTTGCGTTTTGATCTTCTCCTCCAGCTCCCGGGGCGTCGGCACGGCGGCAAAGTCGTCCCACTTGTAATTTTCGCTCCCGACACCCGGTTTGAGCGACCGCACCGTGTATGCCTGCGGAAACTCGTAGCCCTGTGCCGTAGTCGAGACGATCTCCTGATGCACGTACATACCACCGGAGACCGTGCCGCCCTCCCAGTAAATGACCTCGCCCTCCGGAAAGTCCTTTGTTTTCAGAAAGACGTAGCCCGCTTTGCGGCGCGTGCCGTTCTGCTCCTCCTCGCAGCCCAGCAAAATAGACTTGTCCCCGGCGAGGTTGCCGAGCACTTGCAAGAGCGCGATGTTGGTCTGCAAGGCGTCCAGCGTCTCGCAATCGACCGGGAAATTCTTGTTCGGTTGCAAAAGGAACCGTCCTACCGTCTGTTTCATTCTCAAATATAATTTACCGAAAATCGCTTCGATGCCAATTTGTACACGCTGACGATCGCACGCAACCGCGAGACGTCCACCGTGTCGTAGAGCGAAATCGGGATGTTCACCCAAAAATCGAATCCGTTGATCCCGCCGAAGCCCCGGCGGTTGATAATAAAAGCCCTGCCCGTGTCGCGCATCGGCAGCAGGAACGCCTGCTCCTCCTCCCGCTTGTGAAGCATCAAAACGCCCGCGCTCGCTGCCTCCTCCGTGATCGTGATACGCCGCTCGATCGGGTCGAACTGGTCATTCAATACCGCCCGCAGGTAACACACCTGCCCGTTGTGGGTGAGGCGGTAAACGGTATCGCGGCGGAACAGTACGAAACGGGTGTGCAGATACCCCAGCGGCGAGACCATTGCATAGGCGAGCGTCGCAAGGATCGGTTTACGCCAGAACGTCGGCAGCAGGAGCAGCGCGAAACGCTTGATATTTACCTCGTACTTACTCATACACGTACCTGTTTATCGTAATCGTCCCCGCCTTGAAATAGCCCGCGACGGGAACATGCCGGGCGTTGATCGGGACGACTGCCGTTTCCCCGTTCGCCGAGGTCGTCGCGCCCCGGAACTCGACGATCTTCACACCCTCGACTTTCTGCAACTCATCCACGAGTGCCATGTTCGTATATTCGCCGTTGAACGGGAGGTTCTCGATATATGCCCGCACCGTCTCCCGGCACGCGTCCTCGACCTCCTCGGGCAACAACATCGGATCGTAATAAATATCGACCTCGCAGTTGAACGTGTCGGCGTCGATATTTACCAAATTGATGCGCACACCCGCGTCCTTGAACTCGGCGATATACGCCGCGAGCTGTGTTTCGGTCTCCCCGTCCAACCTCTGACGCACCCCGCCGTTTTCTCCGGCAACCTTGATCGTCAGAATCGAGGCGTCGTTGTTCTCTACCGCGACGGCGTGTTTCACCACCTTTGCGGCGGCGATGTCGTCCTCGCTCATGCCCTCCGTGTCGTACCTGTCCGTGTCGGCGATCAAAGCCTTGTTTTTCATAAAGCCCAGCACCTTGTCACGGTACCACTTGGGACGGTGCGGCAAAATCTCCTCGATACACGAGTTCACCTCCCGCCTGTGCTCGTCGAAAAGGCTCTCCACGACCCACGCGGCGCAGGCGAAAATATAGAACAACACGCTTTCCACCGACGCCTTGCTGAAATGCGCCGTAAAGCTGTCGCCAGCCTCGAAGCCGTAGGCACGCGCCACGTCCTCGTTGCGCATGAAATCCCCGGCGATACCGTCTTTTATCTCTGCAATAGTCCTCGCCATTAGCTCACTATAAAATCAATTTCAATTCCCATAAAACCGATACCCCCGTAGGGCACACGCGCCAAGTCCTCCGCCGAAATGTCGGTCGCCGGGCGGACGCCCCGCGCCTCGTAACGCCCGAGAACCAGTTTATCGACCACCGGGGCGGTCTCGAGCTCCACGTCCGGAGCAAGTTCGCCCGATACCGGGATGTCGTTTTTGATCGACATGCCGAGGGCACCTTCCACGCTGCCGCTCGTTTGCAGCGCGACGTCGATAAGGCTCTGCCTGTCGAGGGGTTTTATCTTGTTCATCACTCTATCGTTATGCGGTTGTCGTCGATCGAAACGCGCGAAACCGGAACCCCGCACGTTTGGAGCATCTGTTTCGCGTTGTTGCTCCAAAGCGGATCGCCATTGCCGTTTGCCAGCTTGGTAATCTCGGCACCCACGAGCGGGTGTTCTTTCAACTCGCCCCGGGCTGCCAAAAGCACGCATTCGGCAACCTGTTCGGTGTTATCCCCGAGAGCCAGCGCACCGTCCTTGACCTGCAAATCGCCCGTGTCCGGGTCTATTAACATTCCAACCATTCGATCAATGTTTCACTTTTTCATCCTCGTAGTCCGATACCGCGACGCTCGGGTGTTGGTTCGTGATTGCCGGCACGACGATCGGCGCGGGATTGCTCTGCGACGTCGCCGAGCCGACAACCGCCACCATGCCCGCAGTCAATTCGTGGGTGTGGCTGTTGAATGCCGAGATAAACTCGTTGAGTTTCTGCGTGAGCTGCTCGATCTTCACCATGCCGCCCAAATCGCCGCCGTTGATGACAACCCCCTCGGGGCTGATCTTTACCGTCGTGTCACGGACGGCAATATCGACCTGTCCGTCCACTATCTCCGCCGAGGTGCCCCCAATTTTAAGGTCGATTTTATCGACTTTCTCCGCGAGGACGACCACCGCCACCGACGCCCCGAGAAACGACACGACGACGTAGCTGCCGACCGCAGGGAATAACACGACGCCCTCCTCGCCCTCTTGGTTGGCTTGCAGGTTCACGCCCACGAGCGGCGCACCCTCGTCGAGCGGGGTGCAGTCCACCGTGCGGGCGTTCTCGTCCACCGCATCGACCGTGCAGACCTTGCAGTACGGTTCCGTGCCTGCCGCCGCCATTTTCCGGATTGCTTCCTGTATCGTCATTCTGCCACTCTCGCCCCGAGGGTGATTTCCTGCCGGAAACCGCTCGGGGAGTATTTTATTACGTTCTTCTGTACTTGATAGACGCCTTTGCGCTCGCCGTCGATCTTGATACCCACGTTGTCGAGCTTATCGACCAGCTCCGCGCCGAACGTCGTAAACGACCCCACGAGACCGTCACATTTCAGCCGTTCGAGTTCCTGTTTCGCCCATGCCTTTAACTCCGCCTCCTGCTTGTTGTAGGTGTGCAGCGTCCGGGTTTCCCCGTCCGTGTCGCCCACCTCGACCCGGATTTTCTTGTTGTTCGGCATAAGCGAAACCGCCTTGACCTTGATTTTCACGTCGGCGGCATTCTGCACTTTGAGCTGCGTGTCGTCGATAAGGTTCAGACCCGTTGCAAATACCTGTTTCGGATTCTTGCCCCGCTCGAACAGCACACCCGAATACAACACGGGTTCGTCGTCCTCGATGCGGATAAACGACCGCACCCCGCCGTGATCTTTCAACTGCCCCAAAAGCGCGCTCAACGTGTCAGCCGTAACGCGATACTGCCCGATTGACTGCTCCCCGAAAACCTTGTACCCGATGCCGAGTTCTTGGTCTTTGAGGATCTGCCCGATCGTGGCGTTCTTGTACGTGAGCTTCTTCGCCTCCCGCTGCTTGAGACGGAACATGTAATCCTCGCAGGTGATCGTTGTCGGGGTTTTAAGCCCGAGGGTCGTTATGAAACCCCGGAAAGCGAATTGCAGGTCGCCATCGTACCCCAGCCACACCGTCACCTCGTCGCCGCGACCTATCGGGAGCGTACTTTCTCCCTGCCATTTCACTTTTTTAGGCAACTGCAAAACGCACGTGTCCGTGAGCGTCTCGATGTCGCGGGTGATCTCCACCGAGGCGACCTTATCGAAAACCCACGTTTTCGCACTTCTGATCTCTATTTTTGCCGTTAGCCTAAACATGGTTTAACCGCCTTTCAAATGCCGTTTAATATTCGGTGCTCTTGATTACATAGTCCTCGTCCGAGAGCGCACGCACCTCGATCGTCTGACGGTTCGACGCCGTTTCCTGTTTGAGCGAAAACCGCGTGACGACCATACGCCCGATGCCGAAGATCGACAGGAACACGCTCGTCACCTCGACCGCCTTGTTCTCGTCTAAAAACTCCTTGACCTTGCGGATGCCCTCCTCCGGGTATTCGTCCACAATCTGCCCGTCGGAATCCACCGCGACGATACCGACACTTATGCTGATGTCATAGTCGCCGTTGCAGATGTACTCCTTGATCGTACCGTTCAGACCGACGAGCGTCGTGCGGACGATGTGTTTCTCCTGCGTGACGGTGACGACCGCATCATTCACGACCAGCGTTTCGCCGTCCTCTTTACACAAGGTCAGCTCCGTAAGCACGTAACGGCTCTCCCAAAACGTCCGGTCGGTGATCGGCGTTGCGACCTCTGCCCCCTCGATTGTTCCGTCGTGTCCTTTCCACGAGGGAACCTCCTTGTTTACCTGCGAGGGGACAAGATGCGCAAGGGCAACGCGAGCGCGACGGGCGACACCCGCCGCCACGAACTCAAAACTTATAGGGGACAATCCGCTCATTACATTGCATAGTTTACGTCGTTCACCGCCCCGGTCAGAGCCTCCGCGACCATTTCCTTTACCTTGCCGATGTCCTCGTGCATGTTGGTCGTGTGTATCTCGAACTTGTCGATCAACTTCTCGATCGTGACGTTGATGTTTTTGATTTTATCCGCCTTGTCCGGACTGCCGCCGATGCCTGCCAGTCCTGCCGAAATAGCCCCGCCGCCCGAATCCGGAGTGACGACGACCGGATCGCCCGTGTCGCCCGCCTCAGCTTTCTTCTTGGCTTCCTGCTCCGCCTTGCTGCGTGCCATTTCACCCTCGTAGGCGTCATTGAATGCCTTGCCGACGCTGCTGCCGAACTCCGAGAACCCGCCTTTCAGCCGATTGATCGCCTCCTTGATCCCCTTACCGTCGAGCGAAAACGCTGCTTTGATAAGGTCGCCGATAGACCCGAACACGTTTTTCGCCAAATCCCAAATACCCTTGAACGTGGCGACAAACGCGGCACCGAGACCTTTAAGCACAGCACGGAATTTCGCCGAGGTATTCCAAAAATAGACGCCCAACGCGATAAGCCCCGCGATTGCGGCGGCAATCCAGCCGATGATCGGGATGTTCATAATAGCGATCCCCACAGCCCGGCACGCCGAGACCGCCGCGACCTTGAACGTGGCAAAAGCTCCCGAGGCGATGCCCGCGAACGTTGCCGACGCCGTGCCGCCCGTGACAAGGGAGAGAACCCACGCCCCGAGAGCCTTTATACCCGAGAGCAGCCCCACCGTTGCAAAACGAACGACGGCGGCGGTCGCCCGGGTGATGTCCCCGAGGAATCCGATAGACACCATTTGCCCGGTACGGAGTTCGGCGTTCATAAAAAGCAACTGGTAACGCGCGACCGTCACCATGCGCGAAAGAGACGAGAACACACCCGCGAAATTGATACTCTTTACCAGCGTCATAGCCTTGCCGACGCCCATAATAAGCGGCATAAGCTGCGAGAGCGGAACGAGCGAACCCGCTACCGTCTCGACCCAAATGCCGAAATCTCCCGTCGCGTTGAATACCGAAATGCGGAAATCATCGAACCGGGCTTGTACCCGGGCTTTCTTCTCGTTGTACGATTCCATGATGATACCCGCCTGCTCGAATGCCGTATTCGTTCCGGAAATGACGTCCGTGTAACGGTTCACCTCGTCGATGCCCTGCACGAGAGCCATTGCCGCGTTGCTGTTCTCACGTCCGAACAGCTTTGTGAACAAAGCCGTATCGTTGAGCACGGTTTTGAGAGGCTGCAACCGCTCCGTGAGGGTTTTCGACTTGTCCGTGAGTGCGTTTATATCCACCCCAGCCGCCGTGAGCTCCTCTTTTACGTCTTTCGGCAGGAAACGCCCCGTCGAGAGTATCGACATGACGTTTCGCAGGGCGACACCGCCCTCGGCTCCCTTTTTGCCCGCTTTGTCGAGTACCTGTATCGCGGCGTTCGTCTCCTCGAACGATACGCCCGCCGCCTTTGCAGCCATACCGCATTGCTCGAGCGCGACTTTGATCGTCGGCAGCTCGGCGGAACCCGCCTGTCCCGCCGCTGCCATGACGTTCATCATCTGCGCCATTTTGCGGCTCGCCTCCATAGGATCGGCAAGCGATACCCCGTACTGGTTCATCGCCGTTGTGAGCACTTCGGCGGCAGCTTTCGCGTCTCCGCCCATTGTCTTGCTCAATACGGCGATATTATCCCCCATAGCTTTGAGGGCGTCCGGGGTTTTGGCAAGTTCCGGGGAGAGCTGCGAGAGCAGCAGTTTGTACGATTCGACGCTCTGCGCTGCCGAACCGCCGAATGTCTTTGCCGCATCACGCGCGTAACGTTCGATCGTTTTAAGGCTTTCGCCCGTCTCGCCCGAAATTGCCGACAGGTCGGCGAGCGAGGCGTTGAGGGCGGCACCCGGGGCGAGCGTTTCGTCCACCGTGCGCGAGAACCCCTCGACAAACTGCGATAGCTGGTTGAACGCGACGATCTTTCCGGCAAACGAATCCCAAAGCCCCGACGCCTGTTTGACGGTATTGTTCAACGCGGTGACGTCCCCCGTAATCTGTTGTGCTACGGTGGCGGCGTCCCCTGTAATGTTGAACGAATAATTAAAGGCGTATTCACTCATTCTCCGGTGTCTCGAAAAGTTTTGCTAAAATTTTGGCAAGATTGGTTAATCGCGTTCCCTCGATCCATACCGCCTCGGAAAACAACTGCGCCCACTCCTCCTCGGAGAGCTTGCGCGGGTCGGTATGGAAATTCGCACGGATAAGGGCGCACCCTTTGGCGATAAACTGCTCGTCGTCGTTATCGCTCAGTTGGTACGCCTCTACACGTTTTTTAAGGCGCCCACAACACGGTCGAACATCGCCCCGAGCTGTTTAACAGCCGCCATGCGTACCAGCGTGTCGGTTTTCATAACCGGATCACCGCCGAGCCAGCAGTTCTCGAACATGACCGAGGTACTTTTCACCTCGTCCTTTTTGACGAGCTGGTTTACCGCCGACATGGTTTCCATACTCGGGCGGCGGAAGTACCCGACGAACAGGTCGCCGTCGTCCTCGACCTCGATCATGTGCACCTTGCGGTGTTCGGATTTCCACGCCTTGATCTGCTCCTCCGACACGCCGCCGTTGCAGATGTGCAGCATCTTGACGACCTCCCCGGTGTCCTTGTCCTTGTAGGTTCTTACCCCGTCCTTGTCCGTGGACACGAGCGTTCGGATTACTTCGCCTTTGGCGTCCTTGATCTCCTCGGTGTTGTTGTTCTTGTCCATAAATTACTCGATAAAAAGGGGCAGGCAGTCACGCCCGCCCCGGTTAAACTTGCTGTTACTTGTTGTGCCACTTGATATGCGAGGGCACCAGCTCGAGATCGACGAGCTGCCGCGTGTCCCCCTCTTTCCAGTTGCGGGCGTTCTTCTTGAAACGGCAGTTCATAATCTTGTCGATCACGATCTGCCCGTCCTCGGGAATGTACGCCACGACGATAGGGAACGGCGCAAGGTCTTGCAACCGCCCGGTCGGGCTTTTCGCCTGCCAACCGATCACCTCGCCCATTTCGACGGTGATCTTGGCACTCGGGGTTACTCTGCCTTTTGAGTACGAGACCGGGAAACGCCCCGCCCCGTAGTGGTTCTCGACAACTTGGTCGTCGCCGTACTCGATCGCCGTAATCCCGACGACAGGCACGCCCCCGACGGTCGCCGTGATGTCGCCCCACGAATGCGCTACACCGTTGATAAGGGGGATAAAGTCCGTTGCTTCTGCCATTCAGCCGATTAGTTTACGCTTTTTGCAAAGCCGATTTTACATTTGATTTTGCGCAGCACCCCGACGCCTACCTGCTTGATGACGAACTCCAGCTCGGAGGTCGATAACACGTCTTGATCGGGGTCGATTTCTACCGACATGCCGCTCAACTCGCCCGCTTTCTGCATGTCCTCGAGCGGCTTGTTCGCAAGCTCGGTGAGGTATTCCACCTCGTAGGAGGCGAGCTGCCCGGTCTCTGCGTTCACGTAGAGCTCGCCGCCGAGTTTCGGGAGCAGGGCTTTACGGATGCCGCGTACTGCCTTGTCCATAGTACGGACGTTCTCGATATAGGCGTAATCGCTCACCGCATCGTCCATTGTGTGCGAATCGTTGAAATACGAATCGGCAAAGCCGTCGTAAGTCACGAAAAACAGGTAACGCGAGACGTCGAGGCTTTCAACGATCGCCGTGTCGAGGTCACGCAGCAGCGTTCCGTCGCCGAATGCGGGCAGGTCGATACCCGTCGGGAAGTTCTCGACCGAGGCGATCGACTGGTGTACCGCCGCTTTGGAGGTGATGCCCAGCCACACGCCCAGCCCGGAAACCGAGGCTTTCCCCGTGTTGCCCTTGTCGGCGTACAACTGCGCCCCGACTCCCTTGCCTGCCTGTCCGATGATGACCGAGACGTTGCATTTCCCGGCTCCGGCGAGGCTCGACGATAGCGACGTGACGGAGGCGACTTTCGGAGCGTAACCGATCGAGAGCGGACGGTCGTATTCCTGCAAATAGGTTGCGATGCCCTGCAACGCCGTAAGGTCGCCCGCCTCGAGTTCCTTGTGCCCGCACCACACCGCGACCTGCCGCAGAGAGCCGCCCGCGTAGTTTTGCAGGCTCTTGACCTCCGAAAAGGTGTAGGTGCCGCCCGTAGGCTTGGCGAAAAGACCGACATACAGGCTGATGCCCGGGTTGAGACGGTAAATTTCGCTCAAATGGTAGTGCAGCATTCGGATTTCCCACGCCACGCTCTCGTCACTGGTGATGCCGAGTTTCTCGGCGGTCTCGATCGAAGAGCACGCCTGTATGCGGTTCTCCTCCGAGAACCCCTCCGGCAACGCCTCCACGTAGGCGAGGAACCCGCTGACGTGATCCTGTCCCGCCGTCGTCTTGGGAATATTGCCGTTGGTGCGTTCAAATTTGATACTCTGCATTCGGCTATCTCTTTACGGGCGTTACCGCCTTGTTGTTGAGCGTGCGGGCATGGTTGTCCGCGTCGTTTTTCTCGTAGAACCCGCGACCGTCTGCCGTCATGTACACGACCGACATATCGGGGTTGCTTTTGAGCAGGGATTTGCCGACTTTCTGCACGGCGTCCGAAACTTTCGGCTCCGATTTTTTGGTCGGGGTTTTCGCTGCGGGTTTTGCATTGTCGGCAGCACCGCCCGGGGTCGGCTGCGTGCCTCCCGTCTGCGGCTGATCCGTCATGCCCTCCCCGGTGTTGTCCTGCGGGGGTTCCTGTCCGGTCGGAACAGGTGCCCCGGTCTTGGTTTGCGGGTTCTCCGCCTTATCTTCTTTTTTTGCCATAGTCAAATGGTGTTTGAATGGTTTATAAATGCCGTTTAAGTTTCCACGCCAGCCACACGAGCCCCGCAGCGACGGCAAGCCCCCCGAGGGTGCAGAGCAGACGTTGCAGGGGATTCAACCCCCGCCGTTCGTGGGTTTCGGTGTCCGTATCGGTATGCG
>ERZ809074.4040-NODE-4040-length-12734-cov-7.115388_pt1 | contig 12734 bp, 10 predicted proteins | sample MGYA00520795_ERZ809074 | MGnify/ENA primary metagenome ERZ809074 (study PRJEB31570, sample SAMEA3212989) | Homo sapiens | biome: human-gut; feature: human gut; material: fecal | place: Sweden | collected 2011 ...
TGATTTATTTTCAAATATTTACGACTTTTAGGTATAAGAGTTTGAAAAACTCAGATTACTATGGATATAGTGTCGAGGTCTATAATTATGATTTGTCCTTGGTAAGGTCAACGAACATACAGAAGTTTGAATCACTTAAGTTCGTGTGGCATGCTAAGACGGGTGAAGTCTGTATTTATAGTCAAGATCAGGTTTTGGATACTATCCCACTATATTACAATAATGCAGGATTACTCGAAAGTGCTTCATATAAACATAAATACTATGGAGATTCCATAGCTGTATTTTATTATCGAAAAAAGATTAGCCCGTGCGAGTTTTTCATTTTATTGTGTGATGAGACTGATTACATTCCAGACAGTTTATCGTCAGAGGCACAATCCTTTGATTATATCGAATATATGACAGATCGACACAAGACGAGATGTTTATGCGGGGATATTAAAGAGTTAAGTCTTTGTAATAAAGCTAAATATGCAGATAATTTGCTTAGGGTAGATACTTTGTACCTATATGTGTCATCTGTATATCCAGACGATATTTATGCGTTTTCAAAGGAATCAATCAGTCGGGTGAGAGACTATTTTTACTTTGATTGGGGGTACAATTGTTATGCAGTTAATGTGAATCTTAGTATTGATTTAAATAAAGAGGGAATCTTATTGGAAAAAGGTAAATATGGGAGTTTGTATTTAATTCCAGGGATGAGGGATTTTGATATAGAAATACGAATGAAAAAAGATGTCGATGGAAAATACAGACTTACCGGAGTGATTCCCGGGAGGGATACATTAGAGCACTATACACTGTACGATGATGAGTGGTGCTTTAAGTCTATTAATAAAGCTGTGTATAATTATTTTTACTAAAATGCGTATATTTGCGCGTAAATGAACGAGGAATTAAAAGAATTAGCTTCTAAAGAATATAAAGAAGGTTTTGTTACGGATATAGAGCAGGAATATGTGCCGAAAGGACTTTCCGAAGACATTATCCGTATGATTTCCGAGCGGAAGGGGGAGCCGGACTGGCTCCTCTCTTTCCGCTTGGATGCGTTTAGACGCTGGCAGGAGATGACTCCACCCACTTGGGGGCACGTCAGGCTGCCGAAAATAGATTTTCAGGACATAGTATACTACGCCGCGCCCAAGACTCGCACGAACGATGAGCGCGAGATAGATCCGGAGCTCGAAAGGACTTTCGACAAGCTGGGCATTCCGCTGAAGGAAAGGGACTTTCTCGCAGGGAAGGCCTATTCTAACGTAGCCGTCGACGCTGTGTTCGACTCGGTGAGCGTGGCCACCACCTTCAGAAAGACATTGGCCGAGAAAGGCATCATCTTCTGCTCATTCTCGGAGGCAGTGCGCGAATATCCGGACCTGGTGCGCAAGTATTTGGCGAGCGTGGTCCCGGTCGGCGATAATTTCTACGCCGCTCTTAACAGCGCTGTCTTTTCCGACGGCTCTTTCTGCTACATCCCTAAGGGGGTGAAGTGCCCGATGGACCTTTCCAGCTACTTCAGGATTAACGCCAGTGGTACGGGCCAATTCGAACGCACCCTCATCGTCGCCGACGAGGGCTCGACCCTGAGCTATATGGAGGGTTGTACCGCGCCTATGCGCGATGAGAACCAGCTTCACGCAGCAGTGGTGGAAATCGTGGTGGAGGCCGGTGCCGACGTAAAGTACAGCACGGTGCAGAACTGGTATCCGGGCGATGCGCAGGGCCGTGGCGGCATACTTAACCTGGTGACTAAAAGGGGTATCTGTAAGGGCGAGGGTTCGCACTTGAGCTGGACTCAAGTGGAGACGGGCTCGGCCATTACCTGGAAGTATCCTTCTACCATACTGAAAGGAGATAACAGCTCCTCGGAATTTTATAGCGTGGCTCTCACGAATAATTATCAGATGGCCGACACCGGCACGAAGATGATTCACTTAGGAAAGAACACGAAAAGCCGTATCGTCTCGAAGGGCATCAGTGCGGGACATAGCGAGAATTCCTATCGTGGACTCGTGCAGATGGGTCGTGGCGCGGATGGTGCGAAGAATTACTCGCAGTGCGACTCTCTGTTGATAGGTTCGCAGTGCGGAGCTCACACTTTCCCGGTAATAAAGAGTATGAATCCAAGCGCGGTGGTGGAGCACGAGGCTACCACATCTAAGATCAGTGAGGAAAAACTGTACTATTGTGCGCAGCGTGGAATTGGCCCGGAAGAGGCTGTGGGACTTATCGTAAACGGCTATGCTAAGGATGTGCTGCAGAGGCTTCCTATGGAATTTGCCGTGGAGGCGCAGAAGCTGCTCTCCATTTCGCTTGAAGGAACTGTAGGTTAGAAGGAGTTATGAACTATTTGGATATAATCACATCTGTTCTGGGACTTACCTGCGTGTTTCTCGCAGGTAGGAACAGTAAATATAATTTCTGGGTGGGATATCTGTACACGTTCGCATTGGCATTGATGTTCTGGAACAAGCATCTCTATGCCAGTCTGTTCTTGCAGCCCATATCCCTGTGCATAAATCTGCTGGGGCATTGGCGTTGGACCCATCCGAGGGCGGAGGAGGAATCTGCGATTGGCCATAATAACTTGAAGGTCACTGCGCTCACTTGGCCGCAGAGAGGATTGGCCATAGCGTCGGTGTTCGTGCTGGCAGGGCTGTGGGGCTGGTTTTTGAAGAAATTGGCATTAGGGGACCCGATTCCTTATCTGGATGCTTGCGTCACGTCGCTGATCCTGCTGGCGCAGCTGCTGTCGGCCCTGAAGAAATGGGATTGCTGGATAGCGTGGATGGTGGTCAATGTCACGCAGATAATTTTGCACATAAAGGTAGGGCACGTCTTTATGCCTATAGTGTGCGCATTGTATTTGATAAATGGAATTTGGTCTTTATACAGCTGGGTAAAGACTTATAAAAAAGGAGAATAGAGTATGAGTGAAGTGCTTTTGGAAATAAAGGGCTTGAAGGCCAATGTCGACGGAAAGGAGATTCTGCACGGGGTGGACCTGACGATTAATCGCGGAGAGGTGCACGCTGTGATGGGCCCTAACGGTGCGGGCAAATCCACTTTGGGAGCAGTGCTTACCGGAAAGCCGCATTACGAGGTGACAGCGGGCAGCGTCGTCTATAACGGGATGGATCTTCTCGCGATGAGCCCGGAGGAGCGTGCTTGGGCAGGACTTTTTCTGAGCTTCCAGTACCCTATCGAGATACCGGGAGTGAGCCTCGTGAACTTTATGAAGGCGGCGCTCTATTCGAAGAGGAAGGCTCAGGGACAGGATGAACTTTCGCCTGCCGAGTTTTTGAAGCTCCTGAAGGAGAAGATGGCGCTGGTGCAGATGCGCAGCGATTTGGCCAAGCGTGACGTGAACGTGGGATTCTCCGGGGGAGAGAAGAAGCGTTGCGAGATATTTCAGATGGCTATGCTAGAGCCGGTGCTTTCGATATTGGACGAGACGGATAGCGGATTGGATGTGGATGCGCTTAAGATAGTGGCTCAGGGAGTCAATGCGCTTCGCTCGCCTCAGACTGCCTCGATCATCATTACGCATTATCATAAATTGCTCGAATATATAGTTCCTGATGTGGTTCACGTGCTTAAGGACGGACGTATAGTCAAGACTGCCGGTCGGGAATTGATTTCGCAGATAGAAGCTAACGGATTTGAGGGAATCGATGAATAGGGAAATATACATATTAGGAGAGACTGTCCTTCCTCCGGTGGTTAGGCTCGAAGCGGGCGAGAAACGCAGCGCCGCATTCTTGGTGCCTCGCGGTGTCAGCGGTAGTTTTGAGGTGGTGTATGAATTGGCCGGAGAGGGTGCGGAACTGGATTTGACGGGCGTCTACGCTTGCTGTGGGGAGCAGAAGGTGGATTTCCGCATCACGGTAAGGCATCTGTGTGCGGGGTGCGTCTCGCATCAGTTGTTTAAGGGATTGGCCGAAGATGAGGCGAGGGTGAAGTTCGAAGGACTGGTCTATGTGGCCGCAGGGGCTGAAAAGACGGAGGCGCTGCAGGAAAATCACAGCCTGCTGCTGTCCGAGAATGCTTTCGTGCAGAGTTCTCCGCAGCTCGAAATCTATGCCGATGACGTGGTCTGCTCGCACGGCGCCACTGTGGGCTCGCTCGACGAGAATGAGCAGTTCTATATGCGTTCGAGGGGCATATCCTTAGAGGAGGCTCGCAGACTCCAGATTTTGTCGTTCCTTTCGCCTGTACTGGAGGGCTTGCCTGAAAAGAAAATTATTACTATATTTGCGTCCGCTCTCGGGTAGAGCATATTAACTATTATTATTAATTTATAAAACAGATTCACAATGGCTGTTAAAATTCGTCTTCAGCGCCACGGTAAGAAGAATTTCGCATTCTTCCACATTGTAGTGGCAGACACACGTGCTCCACGTGATGGTCGTTACATCGAGCAGATCGGCTCTTACAATCCTAACACTAACCCTGCTACTATCAATCTCGATTTCGATAGGGCTCTTGCTTGGATAAAGGTCGGTGCTCAGCCTAGTCTCGTATGCCGCAGAATCCTTTCTTATGAGGGTGTTCTTCTTCGTCATCACCTCGATGGTGGTGTAGCTAAGGGTGCTCTTACACAGGAAGCTGCAGATAAGAAATTTAACGACTGGAAGGCACAGCGCGATGCTAAAATCGACGCTAAGGTAAACGGACTTCGTAACGAGGCTGTAGCTAAGGCTAACGCCGCTCTCGCAGAGGAGTCAAAGGTTAACGCTGCTAGAGCAGAGGCTATCGCTAAGCGTGCCGCTGAACTCGCTGCCGCTGCTGCCGCTAAGGAGGCAGAGCAGGCTGAAGAGGCTCAGGCAGAGGAAACTCCTGCAGAGGCTTAATGCTTCAGATAGCGAAAATTTTAAAATCTAACGGAGTCGAAGGAGGATTGCTCGTAAGTGCACCCGAATTTGACCTCGAAACCATCAAAGGTCCGGTACTCATCGAGTTCGATGGGTTACCGGTTCCTTTTTTTATGGAAGAATGCACCCCGAGAGGTGTAAACAAATACATTATCCGTCTTACCGATGTTTGCTCCCTAAAGGATGCGGAAGAGATGGTGGGACGCGACATCTACCTCGAATCCGATGGCGACGACTCTTCCGAGGACGAAGTGGATTTCATAGGCTGGAAGGTCTATGACCGCGGAGAACTCCTAGGCGAGGTCTGCGATACGGAGCCCATCCCCGGCAATTTCTGTCTTTACTTAAGCCGTGGCGATGAGGAGATTATGATTCCACTTCACGAAAACTTTATCGAATCCGTCGATTCCGACTCTTCTTCGCTGTTTTTAGACCTTCCCGAAGGCCTTTACTAGTTGCAATTTGTCGTAAAGTTTTATAAATTTGGCGGTTGCTTTAATTTTATTAAGTTTGAAACCGCTATTAAGACTATATATAATCAGTGCCATAATACTCTTTATGGCAGCATCTTGTGAAAACGACCCGGCATCTCCGGACGTTCCGCCCGCTCCGAAGCCACCTGTAGAAGAAGTGGTGGAGGGAAGAATACCCGTAATCAAAGTTTTTACCACCGACGGCCAGAGCATAGTGAGTAAGGAAGAATACAAGACCGGAACTATCGCCATCAGCGACCCGGACCACATGTGCTGGGACATAACCGAATTCAAGGCCAATTGCAGCATACGCGGACGCGGCAACTCCACTTGGGGAATGCCTAAGAAGCCATACAAAATCAAGCTCGACGAGAAGGCGCGCATCTTCAATATGTCTAACGACAAGGAGTGGTGCTTATTGGCCAATTATTGCGACAAATCCCTGCTTCGAAACATCACGGCGATGGAGATTTCCCGTAGGCTCGGCTTCAGCTGGACTCCTAAGATGACTTCGGTAGAGTTCTATCTGAATGGAAGATACGAGGGCGTCTACACATTCTGCGAGCATAAGAAAGTCTCAAAGGAGAGGGTTAACATAAACGTCGATGCCGGAGACATACTCTTCGAGATAGAGCAAAGCCTCGACGAGCCTGTCTGCTGGACCACGCAGCACGGTGCACCGATGATGTTCACTGACCCGAAGAACCCTACCGCCGAGCAGACTGCCTATGCCAAGTCCTTCTTCAAGGGATTCGAGGACGCGCTCTGGGCCAAGCGATTCTCGACCGTATACTCGCAGTACATAGACAAAGATTCCTTCATCGACAATTTCATAATCCAGGAACTTACGAAGAATGTGGACGGGAACCTCAGGAAGAGCACTTTCCTGACCCTTCCGAAAAACGGGAAGTTGGAGATGTATCACGTCTGGGACTTCGACATCACTTTAGGAAACTGCGATTACTATAACGACGGATTGCCTACATGGAAAGGCTGGTGGATAAAGGACCAGGGTGCGATAGGTCGAAACCACGGCTGGTATTACAGGCTCTTTATGGACCCTGACTTTACGGCTCAGGTAAAGGCCAGATGGATAGAGGTTTATCCGCAGCTTGAGACGATACCGGACTTTATCGACAAGCAGGTGAAGATTCTCGGCGATGCGCCTGACAGGAATTTCAAGCGCTGGAACATATTGAATACTTATGTATGGCCTAACGCTAAGGTTACCGGCTCTTATGTCGGAGAAGTGGATTGGCTGAAAGAAAACTATAAAAATAGACTGGAATGGCTGGATTCTCAAATAAGAAGCTGGTAGTTAGCCTGCTCGTTCTCTTCTCCCTAAATGCTGCGGCCTATGACGTGCGTACGGATTTGCAGAATTTGGATAATGTGCTTTCGCAGAGCGAAGAGTTCGAATTGATTAGAAATAACCGCGTTCAGCGCCTGGAGTTGGAGTTGAATTCGGAGTATTCCCGTGATGATGCCAGAAAGTATGCCCTGTTCACTACTCTTTTCGAAGAGTATTATCCATATCAGTTCGACAAGGCTATGGATGTGCTCAATCGTCAGGAGAAACTCGCTGCTAAACTGAATGATAAGGAGTTAATTACCCAAACCATCCTTCGAAAGGCCAATCTCTACACTACTGGAGGTTTCTATAAGGAAGCCGAAGATGTAATATCGGGGGTGGATACGCTTTCGTTCTCCCGCGCGAGCAAGCTTATATGGTACGATTTCCGTCAGCGCTACTGTCACGACTTCCTCTCGAAGGACAGAAAGTCTAGCCAAGCGGAGTACTATAGGTTGAAATATATGGAGTTATGTTTCGAGGGTACTTTTGCCTACGACTATATGAGTCTCGTGGATGCTTTTTCTATGGAGCATTATAATCAAGCGCGAGAAATAGCCGAGAGTCTGATTCCTCTATATCCTATGAACTCACACGAATACGCGAAGATTACGTATTGGCTGGGACTGATATGCGGGCGTACGGGTGATTTGATCTCGGAATTGCACTGGTACTGCGAGTCGGCTAAGGCTGACGTGAGTTGCGCGGTAAAGGACAATGCTTCGCTTCATAGTGTGGCGATGAACTTGATAGCTCAAAAACTTGAAATCGAAAGGGCCTTTAGATATACCCAAAAGGCTATGACCGATGCCTTGTTCTATAATTCTAATCTCAGGCTCAATCAGATAGTTCGAAGTCTTCCTTACATAGAGGCGGCCTATTCCGCCCAGAGGGACAGAACGGAAAAGAAGCTGACGGTGATGCTTTGGATTATGATATGCTTGGCAGTGGGTCTTTTGGTTTTCGTCCTGATGTACCAGATAAACAATGTGCGTCTGAAAAAGGCCATCGAATCCCTAAATGAGGCGAGTGCAGCTAAAGAGGCGTTCTTAGGATTGTTCCTTACGATGAGCTCTTCAAATCTAGACAAGCTCAAGCCTTTCCTGACTCGTTCGCAGCTTGAAGCGGAATTCAAGAATTTCTACAATTCCTTCGACACGGCCTTCGTTCAGCTTTACCCGAATTTCGTAGAGGAGTTCAATTCGCTTCTCAAGCCGGAAGCCAGAATTACCCTTAAGAAGGGAGAATTGTTGAACACGGAGCTTCGTATTTTCGCGCTCGTAAGATTAGGTGTGGACAAGTCAAGTCACATCGCGTCCCTTCTTCGATACTCGGTAAACACCATTTATAACTACCGAACCCAGATTAGAACGGCTGCAATCAACCAAGACATCCCTTTCGAGGAGCAATTGAACCATCTGGAAGGCCGTAGATAATCTACTTTTTTACAAACTTAGATAACTGATTAGTAGGAAATTAATTTTTAATTTCCTACTTTTTTTCTCTATACTACATTTGTAATTGATTATAGAGAGTGGATTATGACTAAATTTGTAACATCAGTTTAGCCTATGAAAAACTTTTTCTCTATTCTGGAGAAAGTTAATGTTATTATTAAGAAAAAGGATAAAAAATCCTATTTTACAAGTAGTTTTGTTTAATTTTGCAAATGGGAACGGGTGGAGTACCGGTCCCATTTGCTCTTTTATCATTACCTATGTCCGAAGGATTGGAATACATAAAAATACGTGGAGCTAATGCTCATAACTTGAAGAATGTCGATGTGGACATCCCGCGCGACAAGTTTACCGTCATTACCGGGCTTAGCGGCTCGGGGAAGTCGTCATTGGCATTCGATACCATATATGCCGAAGGGCAGCGCCGCTACCTTAACACGCTTTCCCCTTATGCCAAGCAGTTTATTGGCGTACTGGAAAAGCCCGAGGTGGAGAGCATCGAAGGTCTTAGCCCGATTATCGCCATAGAGCAGAAGACGACGGGTTCGAACCCTCGCTCTACCGTGGGTACCATTACGGAGATTTCCGACTACCTGCGTCTGTTGTATTCGAAGGCCTCGACTGCCTACTCTCCGGTAAGCGGGGAAGAGATGGTGCGTTATACCGATGCCCAGATAGTCGAGCTGATACTCAAGACTTTCTCGGGGAAGAAGTGCATATTGCTTTCGCCGCTGGTTCGCGGAAGGAAGGGTAACTATCGTGACCTTTTCGAGAACCTAAGTAAGAAAGGGTTCACGCAGGTGCGCATTGACGGGCAGATCCGAGAACTCTACGATACAGATTCGCTAGATAGGTACAAGGCCCACTTCATAGAGCTCGTGGTAGATAAGATGAAACCTACCGATTCGGACGTGGCGCGAATTCGCAATTCGGTCCAGCTCGCTCTCGATATGGGAAAGGGAAGCGTAAGCATTCTGGACGTGGAGTCCGGACATCTGCACCATTACTCCAAGCATTTGATAGATCCGGTGACGGGCGTATCGCTTCTGGAACCTGCCCCACATTCTTTCTCGTTTAACTCGCCTGAGGGTTATTGCCCGCATTGTAAGGGACTTGGCGTGATACAGGATGTGGATATGAATAAGATCATTCCGGATAGGGAGGTGAGCATAGCCGACGGGGGAATAGTCCCGCTGGGTAAGGTTAGGACTACTAAGAAGTTCGACATAATACATTCCATAGCGAGAAAATACGGGTTCTCCATCTACGATCCCATATCTTCGCTCCCGGACGACGTAATATCGCTATTGGTCTACGGCTCAGATGAATATTTTAGAGTAGGCGAGGGTAATTTCTCGGAGATGACGACTTGGTCAGGAGTGGTCGACGACATAGAGGACAAGGTCACTTGCCCCGTGTGCGGCGGCTCGCGCCTAAAGCCCGAGACTAATTGCTTTAAGATAGACGGGAAGACCATAACCGAAGTCAGCAATATGGAAATCAGCGAATTGAAGCTTTGGTTCGATTCACTTCCGGGAAAACTTACGGGGCGCTCTGCCGTGGTGGCTCACGATATCTTGAAGGAGCTTTCTGAAAGGGTGGCCTTCTTGATAGACGTGGGACTGGAATACCTTACGTTGAACCGCGCCACAGCCTCTCTTTCGGGTGGAGAAAGTCAGCGAATCAGGCTTGCGACCCAGATAGGCTCGCGTCTGGTGAATGTCATTTACATTCTGGACGAGCCTTCGATTGGCCTGCACCAGAAAGACAACAGAAAGCTCATATCATCGCTGCAGAAGCTGCGCGACGAGGGAAATACCGTGATAGTGGTCGAGCACGACGAGGAGACTATGCGAAGTGCGGACTGGATAGTGGACGTGGGCCCGGGAGCCGGCATAAACGGCGGACACATCTGTTATAGCGGTCCCGTGCACGACATTAAGTCTTCGGTGGAGGTGCCTGCTGCGAGGCGTCCGGGAAACGGGCTGTTTCTCACCATTCGCGGCGCTCGCGGAAATAACCTGAAGAACATCGACGTGGCCTTCCCGCTGGGAACGTTCATCGGAATCAGCGGAGTCTCCGGTTCGGGCAAATCCACTCTCATCAACGAGACCCTGATGCCCATCCTTAAGGGCCAATTCTATCACCTGAAGCAAAAGCCATTGGCATACGATAGTCTGGAGGGCATCGAGAACATCGATAAGGTGGTGGAGATAGACCAGAGCCCGATTGGCCGTACGCCACGTTCGAACCCGGCGACCTTTACCGGGGTGTGGTCGGACATTCGCACTCTTTTCGAGCAGACGCCCGATGCGAAGGTGCGGGGATTTAAGGCCGGCAGGTTCTCCTTTAATGTGGAAGGTGGCCGCTGCGAAGAGTGCAAGGGGTCAGGCATCAAGCAGATAGAGATGAATTTCCTGCCTACGGTGAATGTGGTGTGTCCGGCATGCGGAGGGAAGCGCTATAAGGAAGACACGCTGTGCGTGCTGTATAAAGGAAAGAGTATCGACGATGTGCTGGAGATGCCTATAAGCGAGGCCTATGAGTTCTTCAAGGCGAATCCTAAGATAGCTCCGAAACTAAAGGCGCTCGTGGATGTGGGTCTGGGCTATGTGCATCTGGGCCAGTCAAGCGTCACTCTGTCCGGAGGCGAGAGCCAGAGAATGAAGCTCGCGTCGGAACTCTCGAAGAAGGCGACGGGGAAGACCCTCTATATGCTGGACGAGCCTACTACAGGCTTGCATTTCGAGGATGTGAAGGTGCTCCTCGGAGTGCTTCAAAAACTTGTGGACCAGGGAAATACTGTGATAGTGATAGAGCACAACCTCGATGTGCTCAAGTCTGTGGACTATCTTATAGACATGGGCCCCTGCGGTGGAGGAAAGGGCGGCTACGTGATGGCCCAAGGCACTCCCGAGCAAGTGTCCACGAATCCCGATTCCGTTACAGGCAGGTTCCTGAAGGAGGTACTATAAGCCTTTCAGGCGTTTTTTCGATATGCAAGGGGGGAAACTCCAGTGTGGATTTTGAACCGCGCGCTGAAATAACGGGCGGTCGAGTAACCTACTTGTTCCGCTATCTCTGCCATGCTGAGTTTGCTTTCTTTAAGAAGCTTTTTCGCCTCTTTCATACGCTTTTCCTCGATGTATTCGCCTATGCCCTTCGAGAGAGATTCTTTCGCCTTTATGTAGAGCGTGGCACGGCTCATAGCCAGGGCCGTAGCTATCTGGTCTACGGTGAGGTCGCTTTCGCTGTAGTGCGCTTCTACATATTCTTCGAATTTATTTATGAAACTCTGGTCACGTTTTTCTAGATTGGCCTGGAGTTCGAGGAGCATTTTCTTTCTCAAGTAGAGCACGAGGAGAATCATCAGCAGGGTGAAGACGATAATATAGCAAGCTATGGCTGTGTTAGTCGCGAACCATGGTTTGGCCTTTTTAATGTGAAGAATCGTCTGAGGACTGCTCCATTTGCCGTTATGTTTCAGATAAGACACGTTTAGGCTATAGGTACCTGCTTTTTGAATAGGGACTTGGAAACTTTCCTCGAATGTCTCTATCGAGTAGGACGCGCCTCCGTCTACGGTGTATTTGTAGACTATTCTTTCCAGCGGGTCGGCGTCCAAAAGGGAGATGGTCACGTTAAGGTCCTTACTCTTGTCCGGGATTCTGATGGTCTCGTTCTGAATTGATGCCGCCTTCCCGTCGAGGTCTACTTCGTGGAGACGAATGGTCTTTTCCGTGGCATCGGAGTAGACGGTGTGGTCTTTCCCATTTATGGACAGAAATCCGTTAGAACCTCCGAGAATTACCGCTCCCGAGTGGCTTAAGATGCTTCTGCTTATCTCGTTAGCTGCTACGCCGCTGTTTTCTCCGATAGGAGAGAACAGTTTGTTCTCGTATTTGAAGAGAGCGTTGTCTGCCCCTAGCCACAAAGTGCTATCCTTATCGAAACATACCTCGGTGACTCGGTTGAATAGGTTACTATAGATGTGGGCGTACGAGTAGTTTTCAGTGTTAAGTCTATAAAGCCCGTAATCCGTTCCGAACACGAATTCGGTGTCGTTATAGGAGATGCAGTTTATGTGACCTGTTGCGTTCGTGTAGGACATCACTTTCTTTATGGAGCGCTCCTGAACGTCAATTTTAAAGATGCCTTCCCTGGAATAGGAGTATATGTGATTTGTTGCGCTATCAGGATAAACTACCCTCAAGTCTGATACATATTCATCTTCATTAGCATTCATTTTTATAAAATCAGTGCTTCCGGGAGTGTGTAGATAATTGTGGACGGCGAAGAAGATAAGGTCCCCATCCGGAAGTCGGTATATTTCAGGTGCATTTCCGAACATGCACTCTTGAGCATTTGTGCGAGTGTCTACAAGTATGAAAGGCGTTAATGAATCTGTAGTCAGGTCGTATAGGTAAAAACCTTGATTATACGCGCAAAGGATGATGCTATTCCGGTTATAATCAGCTATCGCAGTGATTTTTAGGCCATCGGTAGCGGTGAGGTGTCTTTTTGATGAATAATCAGAAGAATAGGAGTATATGCCGTTCCCATTAGTACCCACAAA
>ERZ809074.4042-NODE-4042-length-12729-cov-4.786887_pt1 | contig 12729 bp, 11 predicted proteins | sample MGYA00520795_ERZ809074 | MGnify/ENA primary metagenome ERZ809074 (study PRJEB31570, sample SAMEA3212989) | Homo sapiens | biome: human-gut; feature: human gut; material: fecal | place: Sweden | collected 2011 ...
GCCGAAGGCCAGTACCGCATCAAAAACCGCTTTACCGGCAAGGTGATGGACCTGGCCATGAGTGGTGTTGTGAACGGAACCTGGGTGCACCAGTGGGAGAAAACCACCGGCAAGGGCCAGCGGTGGGAGATTGTTCCCGCCGATGGCGGCAAGGCCAAGATCCGCAATGTGCTGGCTGATAAGGTCATTGACCTGGTAGGCATGCGGGTCGATAACGGTACCCAGGCCCAGATCTGGCAGGATGTGTTTGGCGAAAACCAGCTGTGGAGCATCCAGCCCGTGCCGGATAAGCTGCTGCAAAAGGATATGCCAAAGCCGGAACCCAAGAAAACGGCCCCCAAGTCCACCCGCACCCAGACCGGCACCGGCCACGCCAAAAAGACCGGCGGCAAAGGCGGACGCCGCGCAGCCAAGTAAAGCAGAGAAAACCGAATAAATAAAATTGAAACAGCCCGCTCATCCGGCAACAAACGGATGGACGGGCTGTTGCGGTTACATTTTGAAAGCCAAACTTTACTGGCGGATCATGCGGTAGCCAACGCCGATGTGGGTCTGGATATAGCGGGGGTGGCTGGGGTCTTCCTCAATTTTTTTGCGCAGCGTTGCCATAAATACGCGCAGGGACGGCGTATCCGATGCGGCCGGGCTGCCCCAGACTTCGTTCAGCAGATAGTTGTGGGTCAGCACTTTGCCGGTGTTCTTGGCCAGCACGCAGATCAGCTTGTACTCAATGGGGGTCAGGTGAATCTCCGTTCCGCCGCGGTACACACAGCCTGCGGCATAGTCAATGCGCAGTTCTCCGTTCTCGTATATGCTGGCCTGGTCACCTGCGCGGGAAGTATCATACCGCACACGGCGCAGCGCCACGCGCAGCCGGGCCAAAAGCTCCTCTACGCTGAACGGCTTGGTCAGGTAATCATCTGCACCGGCATCCAGGGCGGATACTTTGTCGGTATCATCACTGCGGGCCGAAACCACCAGAATGGGCACGTTGCTCCACCCGCGAATCTTGCGGATCACATCAATACCGTCCATATCCGGCAGGCCAAGGTCCAGCAAAATTACATCCGGCCGTGCCGAAGCAGCTTCCAACAGGGCACCGGCTCCGTTCTGTACACGGTGGTACTGATAATTGCGGGTTTCCAGTGTGGTGGAGATCAGCCGTGCAACAGCCGGGTCATCCTCCACCACAAGGATCAGCGGTTTATTCATACAGGGTCACCTCAGTTCGCGGGAGTGTAAAACGGAAGCAGGCACCGTGCGGTGCAGCGTTCTGTACATCGATCACACCGCCATGGGCGGCAACAATGGAACGGCACAAGGCCAGCCCAAGACCCAGCCCGCGGCGGCCATCGCTGCGGGTTTTGCCAAGGGTATAAAACATATCAAACAGCTTGTCCCGGCTTTCTTCCGGGATGCCGGGGCCGTCATCCGTTACGCAGATGCGGACAAATTTACCCTCCGGCGCGGCGAAAAGCTCAATGCGGGAATGTTCGGGGGTATATTTTATGGCGTTGTTGATGAGGTTCACCAGCACCTGCTCGATCAGCTGGGCGTCCATATCGGCCATCAGCAGGTCATCCGCCACGTTGGTCACAATGGTGTGGCGGGTGGCGTCATGGTCTAAATGAGCCAGTACATCGTCAAAAATGTCTTGAATCAGCTCCGGCTGAATGCGCAGCTTTACCTGGCCGTTCTCCATCCGGGTGATGGAAAGCAGATTTTCCACCAGATGGTTCAGCCAGTTGGCGTCCTCATAAATTGCGGCAGAAAGCTCCCGGCGCTTTTCCTCGGTCAGCAGGGGATTTTTCTCGGTCAAAATCAGCGCGTTGCCGGAAATGCTTGTCAGCGGGGTGCGCAGGTCATGACTGATGCTGCGCAGCAGGTTGGCGCGCAGCTGTTCCTGGCGGGCGGCTTCCTCAATTTCGCGCCGGGCGCGGTTGGAGGCTTCTTTTTCCAGCGCCAGGGAACACACATCCAGGATGGATAATGCCAGATTGTGCTCATAGGTGCTGAACTCATGCAGCGCCGGGCAACTGCGGTAATCCGTCTGGGCGGGAGGGGGCAGAATCAGGGTTCCCGGTGCAATGTGCTCCGGCGCGGGGGAAAAGCAGACCGGGCGCTCCAACAGCTTGCCCAGCTGGGTGGCCGTTATCCGCAGAATGGTGTCAGGGTCCTCGGCCCCCAACAGGCTGCGGCTGGCTTCCAGCAGCACCTGCGAAGCATAGGCTTTGCGCTCGCTTTGGGCGGCCTGTACCTTGATACGCCCCGTCAGCGAGGAGCAGAGCAGCGAAACGCAGAGCATGACCACTGCCGTTACCATGTCGTCTGACCGGATGCGGAACTGCATAAAGGGGTCAATGAACATATAGTTGACCAGCATCACCGAGAACAGCGAAGCCACAACGCCGTACACCAACCCGGATGTAAAGACGTTGATATACATGACGCCCAGGATATAGGTCAGGATATAGTTGGAAGAAACAAAATCCAGCCGGAAAAATACCCAGCTTGTCAGCGTACACAGCGCAAGAACCAATGCGGTCAGGGCGCAGTCCCGCAGCCAAAGCAGGGCAGGTTCGCGTTGCGGCATGGGTGCAGGCTCCTTTCCACTACAGGGCAGGGAATGCGGCAAGGCGGCCCAGCACTGTATTTGCCCTATTATAACATATTGCCGAACTCTTTGATACAAACGGAATAATCTTTATATAAATTTAATGTAGGCCTACCCTATCCGCGGCAGCCCCGGCACTTTTTTGCACGCTGGGCGGGGCATTGGTTGAAATCAGGCCGCAAATCGGTTATACTATTTTGTAATAATTGGATTGTTCTGCCCTGCGGGCGGTATTGCCATATAAAAAGGAGTGTTTTTACAATGTCCCATACCGTTATGGTGACCGGTGCCGATGGCTTTATCGGCAGCCATCTGGCCGAAGAGCTGGTAAAAAGCGGCGAGAAAGTGCGTGCTTTCTGCCTGTATAACTCGTTTGGTTCCCTGGGCTGGATCGATACCCTGCCCCCGGAGATCCGCAATGAAATGGATATCTTTATGGGCGATGTGCGTGACCCCAACGGCGTGCGTACTGCCATGCGCGGGCAGGAGCGCGTGTTCCATCTGGCTGCCCTGATTGCCATTCCGTTCAGCTACCACAGCCCGGACAGCTATGTGGATACCAACATCAAGGGCACCCTCAACGTCCTGAACGCCGCCCGCGAGCTGGGCACCCAGCGCGTGATGGTTACTTCCACCAGCGAAGTGTACGGCACCGCCCAGTATGTGCCCATTGACGAGCACCACCCGTTCCAGGGCCAGAGCCCCTACTCTGCCACCAAGATCGGCGCGGACCGCCTGGCCGAAAGCTTTTACCGCAGCTTTGACCTGCCGGTTTCCATTGTGCGCCCCTTCAACACCTATGGCCCGCGCCAGAGCGGCCGCGCCATCATCCCCACCATCATCACCCAGCTGCTGGCCGGCCAGCAGGAGATCAAGCTGGGCAGCCTGACCCCCACCCGCGACTTTAACTATGTCAAGGACACCGCCCACGGCTTTATGGCCATTGCGGACTGCGATGCCGCCATTGGCCAGGAAATCAACATTGCCACCGGCGTGGAACATTCCATCGGCGATTTGGCCAATGAGCTGATTGCCCAGATCAACCCCAGCGCCAGGATCGTCTGCGAAGCCGAGCGCCTGCGCCCCGAAAAGAGCGAGGTCAACCGCCTGCTGGGCGATGCCACCAAGCTGCGCACCCTGACCGATTGGAAACCGCAGTATACCTTTGAACAGGGCCTTGCCGAAACCATTGAGTTCCTGCGCGGCAACCTGGACCAGTACAAGGTCGGCCAGTACATTCTGTAAGGGCGGTTGTAAGGAAGTTTTATGCCAATAAAATTACAAAAGCTGCCCGCCGCTGTGCGGTGGGGGCTGGCTGTGCTGTGCGCCGCCGTGTGCGGCGTGCTGTGGGCCTATTACTGGCGGGTGTTCTTTGGGCTGGATAACCGTGTGTCCCCCCTGGTGGTCACGCTGGGGTGTGCGGCCTTTCTGGAAGTATGCCTGCTGGCCGGGTATTGTGTGCGGCGGTTTGCAAAAGGATTTGCGGCAAAAGGGGCCGTGTGCATCTTTTTGTGCGGGCTGCTGTTTGCATTTGCCAACCCGCCGCTGCAAACGCCGGACGAAGCCGACCATTACCTGCGCACCTATGCCATCTCCACCGGGCACTTTGATTTTGATGCTTCCCGCACCTACCCGGACGATGTGGCCTACCTGCTGGAAGCGTTCCCCGGTGCATGGGTGAATGCGCATACCTCTGCCGGTGTGGGCACCGACCCCGATACCGGGGCGGAAAAAGGCTATAACACCGCGGGCCATGCCCTGAAGCAATACGGCAAGGACGGCGCAGTGCAGAGCATGGCGGACAGCTTTGCCCTGTACCAAGCGCACGATGTGCGGGATTCTGTGCCGGACCCGGTCAGCGAGCCGGTCAGCTTTCTGGTCATTCCATTCCTGCCGGGCGCGGTCGGTATGGCGCTGGCACGCCTGCTGGGCTTTGGCGCGCTGGGCTGCCTGTATGGCGGGCGCATCGTCAACCTGCTGGCCTACACGCTGTTGTGCGCGTTGGCGCTGGCCAAAGCGGAGCGTTACCGCCCGGCCTTTGCGGCCATTATGCTGCTGCCGATGTCGCTGTTTATGGGGTCGTCGCTGAGCTATGATGCAACCCTGCTGGGCTGCTATTACCTGATGCTTGCCCTGCTGACCCGCAAGGAGTGGAACACCCGGACGGTGGGCATTTACACCGCCGCCTGCATCTTTGTCAATATCGCCAAACCGTACCTGAACCTTTTGTGGGTGCTGCCTATCTTTTTGGTGGCAAAGCGGGAATGGCATGCCAAGGGACGCCGCCCGCTGTGGGCGTTGGGCGGCTTTGGCGGTGCTATGGCCGTTACCCTGCTGACGGAATGGTACGGAACGGCGTTCCGCTATAACTATCCCATGATTGAGCGCCAGGGCGGCAGCACGGTAAACGGCGGTGAACAGTTGGCCTTTGTGCTGCGCAACCCTCTGCGGACCATTGCTGCGTTCTGGGGAACCCTGGGAGAAAATGATTTCTTTATTGGGCAGCTCGGCCTGTTCGGCTGGAAGGACCTGCCCATCAGCTTTTTGAACCTGACCAGCCCGCTGGTGCTGCTGTTGGCCGCCCTGCTGGCTGCTGCGCAGCCAAAACGCGCCGATGCGTTCCCCACCCGCCGCCGCGTGGGTGGGGCGGCGCTGCTGGCGCTGGTGTACGCCGCCGGTGCCATGGCAGCCATGTATATCACCTATACCCCGGTGGGCATGGTGCGCATTGTGGGGCTGCAGGCGCGGTATTTCCTCTGCGTCTGGCTGGCATTGCTGCCCGCCCTGGCCGTACTGCTGCGCAAAACCATCTGCCCCGCCATCACGGAAGAAAAGGCCGAAGCGGCCATCACCCCGCTGTGCGCCTGCTATGCCGTTTTTGGCGCTGTGCTGCTCTTCCAGCACTACTTTGTGGGGCCGGTGTACGTCGTATACGCGTGAGCTGGCTTACGCGTATATGAGAGAATAGTTAAAAATAATGGCGGTGTGCCCGTGGCACGATCAAATCTGCGGTTTTTCGCGGCTTTTGCGTGATAGTCTGCGAATATAGAATCAGCCTTTATATGCTACCTTGCCCCAAATTTCTGAGCCGCCCACCGGGCGGCGGTCCACCAACATGATTCTCTATTATTTTTTAATTTCAATCCGGGAGGTGCTGTACCGTGCAGATTGTATTCGGCCTGCTGTTTTTGCTGTTCTTCTCCGCATGCTGTCTGTGCGTGGCGGCATGTACCCGGTTCGATGCCGCCCTGCTGCCGCTGCCCGCCTTGTGCGGGTCGGCCGTGGTGCTGTATCTGCTTTCCCTGCTGGGGCTTTTGCAGTTCGGCCATTTTATCATCATGGCGGTCTGGCTGGCCGGCGGGGTCTACTTTGGGGTGCGTGCCGGGTGGCGGGCTATCCGGCAGGCACTGTTCAGCCCCGGTTTTTTGCTGTTTGTGGGCGGCAGCTGCTTTTTGTGGGTGCTGTTTGCTTTGCAGCAGCCCATGTTTACCCAGTGGGATGAATTTACCGCCTGGGGCCTTGCCCCCAAGATGGTGGCGGAGCGCGCTGCGCTGTATGTGGCGGATCCCATCAACCTGACGGCGAGCTTTACCTACCCGGCAACCAGCCTGGTTTCCTATCTCTTCCAGCGCGTACCGGGCCAGTTTTATGAATGGCAGTGCCTGGCCGGGCTGGATATTTTGTTCCTGGCCTGCATTGCCCCAGCGGCAGCCATGCCGCGCAAAAACTGGGCGGGTGCTGTGTTGGTGTTTGCTGCGGGCTTTCTTCTGCCGTTCTTTTTCAGCGTGGTTCCGGCGGGCACCCCATCCACCATGTACGCCAACGCCATGGCGGATACCCCCCTGGCGCTGCTGTTTGGCGGAACCCTGTGCCTGTATGCCGCGGCGGGCGGGCGCAAAACCGGCTTTTTTGCCTGTGCCATGCCACTTGCCGTGCTGACCATGACCAAAGATATCGGTTTTGCCTATGCCTTGATCGTTACGTTCCTGATCGGGCTGGATCAGCTGTTCGGTACGCCGCACCCGGATACAAAGCCTGCCCGCATTTTCGGCGTATCGCTGGCAAAATGCAGTATTTTGGCGGCGGTGGTGCTGGCGGTGTTTATCAGCTGGAACCGCTATCCCGCCGCCGTGACCCCAACCGAAACCACTGGGGCCAGCGTGGGCAGCGCGGGCCTGAGCTATGGTGCTGTGCTGACCGGCGGCATCAAGCAGCTGCTGGGCATTGGGCGCGAAGAACGCTTTGCCCAGATCATGCAGAGCATGGGCCAGGCATTTTTGTACCGCCGCGTCTGTTTGGTGGGCGCGCCCATCATGGCCGTCAGCTGCATTCTGCTGCTGTTCACGGCGGCCTTTGTGGCAGCGCCTGCCGGTGCCGCACGCCGCCGCACCGTGGTTGGCTTTGTGGGCGGGGCGTTCTGCTTTGCCGCGCTGTATCTCTTCCACCTGATTTTGTACTTCTACAATTTCTCCGAGGCCGAAGGCTCCGCCTTGAAGGACTATGAGCGTTATATCGCGCCCTACCTGCAGGGGTGGATGCTGTACGGCTTCTGTGTGCTGGGCTTTGCGGTGGGGCAGGGCAGCGGCGCGGCGCAGCGGCTGGGCCGTGCGGCGCTGGGGCTGGCCGCTGCGGCAGTGCTGGGTATTTTTGCCTGGCGCGGTGTGCCCGCAGCCGGGTTCTGGACCAACGCCGACAGCCTGTACACCCTGCGCCGCGATGTAAAGAACCGCGCTGAAGCAATGAACACCGTGCTGGACTGGCCGGACCGCGTGCTGGTCATCAGTCAGGGCGATGATGCCACCCGCTGGTACTACTACAAGTATGAGCTGACCGCCAAGGTGGTCAACGGCTATGGCGGTACCTGGTGGGGCAACGATGATTATTCCAGCCGGTGGGACTCCGACTTTATGAACCTGGTGGAAAGCCTGAACTGGACCTTGTATGACTTTGAGGCGGTCTGCACCGCAGACTCTCTGACCGCCTATATGGAAGAAAAGCAGATCGACTACCTGCTGATCGACCGCGCGGACGACTATCTGGAGCGGGAGTTCAGCAGCCGGTTCGAAGGCGGGCTGAAAGCGAATATGCCCGCAACCCTCTACCGGTTTGAAGGCCGCAGCAAGCCTATCGCCTTTACCCCGGTGGCTGTGGCAGAAAGCGGGGTGGTACAATGAAAGATAAACGCCCAACCAAGCGTTTTGCCGCCCCCGCCCGTGCGGGCCGCCCGCTGCGCCCCCAGCAGCTGCTGATATTGGCATATGCCGCCGCTGTTATTGTGTGGCTGGTGTACGTGCTGGTGGGCAGCGCTGTGATGCTGAACCATAAAGCAGACGGCACTATGGTGACCCGCACCCTGACGGCGGATGACCTGGAATTTGAAAGCTTTGTCAATTATGATGACGATCAATGGCATACCGCGCCGGTGGATGAACCCGGCTGGTATCTTTCCACCGACAACGACCCGCACATCATCTGGCGGGGCGAAGCCTGGCTGGAAACGGTGGAGCTGGACGCCGTGCACTACCTGCCGTCCGGCAGCGTAGCATTGTATTACCTGCGCCCCGGCCAGACCGAGTACAGCGAGACCCAGAAAGTTTTTGCCCGCGTGAGCGGCGAAAACCAGTATACCTTTGACCTGGGTGGCCTTACCGTGACCGGGCTGCGCATTGACCCGGACAGTGTGGGCGGCGTGCCTACCCGGCTGGACGGCGTGGTGCTCAACCCGGTGCAGCCGTGGTACCTGCGCTTTGTGCCAAACGGCGGCCAATGGCTGCTGCTGTTGTTTGCCCCGGCTGTGGGGGCTGCGTTTGCCTGCCTTGCCGTGGATGTTTTCCGCAAAAAGTAAAAAAGAGCCCTGTGGGGCGGTGCGCCCATGGCTTGGGGGCACACCCGCAGGGCTTTTATGTTGTATAAAATGGTGATTCTATGGAGCTGCTTTGCATCTTTGCCGCGCTGGCGGTGCTGTTTTTGTTCTGCGCGTTCCTAACGTTCAAATGTAACCTGCATGCTGCGCTGGCCCCGCTGAGCGCGCTGGGCATTGCCGTTGCCTGGCTGACGGCTGCGGGCATGGCAAACCTGCTGCTGCCCGGCACTGTGCTGCTGTGGGCGGTGTTTGTAGGCAGCGGCGTGTGGGCGCTGGTGCCCCACAAAGGCCAGCGCCCGGCCTACCGCCGCCTGGTTACACCGGGGGCAGTGCTGTTCTGGGGCATGGCGCTGGCATTTGCGGTGTACTTTTTCATCCGCCAGCCGCTGGCAACCAAGTATGATGAACTCAGCCTGTGGGCTACCGCCGTAAAGGTGACCAAGGCGGATAACCGCCTGTATGCCCTGGCTACCCTTGGAACCCCCTGGCCCCAGACCCAGAACCCCGGCCTGCCGCTGCTCTCCTACTTCTTCCAGTTTTTGGGCCATTATGCAGACTGGAAGATCTATGTGGCGTATGATGTGCTGGCCGCCGCCGTGTTTGCCGCGGTGCTGGGCGGGCTGAACTTCCGCCAGTACCGCATTGCGGTGCCGCTGGCAGCAATCTGCTGGTTTGCCCCCTGGTTTTTGACGGTGTATAACCATACGATCTATCTGGATACCACTTACATGACCGCCTATGGCGATGTGCCCGCGGGCCTTGCACTGGGCGGCGCTGTGGCGCTGTGGCTGGCGCTGCGCAAAACCGGCGGCCCCAAGTGGGCCGTACTGCCGGTACTGGCGCTGGCGGCCAACATCAAGGCCAACACCTTTGTGCTGTCTCTGGTGGCGGCGGGGCTGATGGCTGTGGATGCCTGGCTGTTTGCGGAGCACCCCTTCAAAAAGGGCCTTGCCCGCCGCACCGGCTTTGCCATTGCCTGCTTTGCCGCGCCCATGCTGATCTATTATTTCTGGAACATCCGCTATGTGGGCATTCTGGTTGCCAAAAGTGCCAGCGAGGGCGGCACCGGCGAAACCAGCGCCCCCTTGTCCGCTGTGGTCATCAACGGCATCAAGATTTTGCTGGGCCAGCCGGTGGAGGGCTTTTACGCCGAGCGCCAGAGCCAGTTCACCCAAGCCATGGCCGATATGGGCCACCAGTTCTGGACTTCGGATGGTCGGCTGAGCATGATCGGCCAGGGCCGCAATGTTGTGGTGCTGATTCTGCTGGTGTTCTTGGTGGCGGCCATCTGCGCCAGAGGCCGCCAGCTCAAGTTGCGCATTGGCTGCATCGGGGTGCTGTCCCTTGCATGCTTTGTGGGGTATAACCTCATGCTGGCGCTCAGCTATGGCTTTATTTTCAAGCCAGATCAGGCCGTGGGGCTGGTGGATTATAACCGCTATATCTATACCTACTATATCGGCTGGTTCTTTATGGCGCTGGCCTGCTGGAGCACCGCCCTGCAAACCGCGGATGGCGAACAGAAAGCCTCGGCCCGCCACTGGATTGCCCTGGCGGGCCAGGCCGGTGTTCTGCTGATGGCCGCCGCCATGCTGGTGCGGGTGAACGGCATGATCCTGCCGCAGCTTTCGGTGCTGGGCTTCTCGGATGGCGAATTCGCCGACCGCAAGACCGCCCGCACCGAAGCTGACTGGCTGCGCAGCGATTACCTGAACGAAAACGACCGCGTGTTTTTTGTCAGCCAGGGGGATAACGGCGAACACTGGTTCTCTGCCGTGTTTGATTTTTACCCCGTCCTGGTGGATTACTCCGGCGTGGGGGCCACGCAGGAGGGCGGCGGCGGAACCTTCGGCCTGCCGGAGCTGGAACCGCAGGAGGAGGGCGTGAAGCAGCGCTACTACCACCCCTACACCGCTGAACGCCTGGATGAAACCGTGCGTGCCAACGGCTGTACGGTGCTTTACCTGCAAAAGATCGACGATATCTTTGTGCAGAGCTATCAGAACCTGTTTACCGACCACCTGGCCGCTGCGCAGGCGGGGCAGACCCTGCTCTACCGCGTAACGGATGCCGGGTATGAGCCGGTCACAATGCAGATGAGCAAGGAGGCGGCCCAATGAAAGAGATGACATGGAAAAGCCGTCTGAACCGACTGTTTGCCCATCGCTTTGCCTTGCCGGTGCTGTGCTGGTGCGCGGCGCTGGTGTTCTGGCTGGTGCAGGGTGCGGTGGCCTTTGCGGGGGACAGCTCCGCCAAGGCAAAAGGCACCCTGACTGAAACCTCGATCCCCATTGAAAGCTGGCAGCTGGCCGAGCTGACCTGGGGGGAGCCGGGGGAGAACAGCGCACCCCAGGGCCAGCTGATTACCACAGGCGGCGACCCGCAGATGATTTTGGAGGATGTATCCGGCCGCGTGGTGCGTACCGTGAGCTACAACGTGGAGTTTGACGGCGATTCCCGCGAAATGTGCCTGTATTACACCACAAAAATGGGGGAGCCCTACAGCCAGGACCGCCGCGTCTTCCCCAAAGTGCTGGCAGACGGCACCTATGTGTACACCCTGCCGCGCACCCAGATCGTGGCACTGCGGCTGGATCCCTGCAGCCCCGATGAAAACAAGACCGTGGGCCTGACCTTTACTCCGCAAAGCATTACCCTGAACGCCGCCAGCACCCTGCCCGGCGGGGCAGATTACTTTATCCCCGCCTGGTACCAGCTGTTCGGCCTGATCGTGTACCCCGCCCTTGCCGCCGCCGCATTGGATTGGCTGTGGGCCGTGGGCAGACAGCTTGCCAAAAAGAAACAATAACCCGACAATAGCCTGATACAACAAAGCACCGTGCCGCAAGCAGGAGAACCCCCTGCATGGCGGCACGGTGTTTGTTGTTGGTATGGGTGAAATCAGCAAAAGGCATCCCCCAGCCGAGAGCGAATGTATTCCAGGAACGCGGCAGATGCTGGGGCATATTGCCATCGGGTGGTGCTGTCCTGGGCATTGTTCCCGGCCATGGTGGCCACCGGCACCGACAGGATCTTCGCCAACCTGTTCTGGATGGGGGTGATGATCTGGAGGAAATGAAAAGCGGGCTAAGCAGCCAAAAAGGAATCACAATGTTGAGAATCTTGAATGACACAACAAAAAAGCACCGGACAAAAATTTGTCTGGTGCTTTTTGGTGCGCCCGCGGGAATTCGAATCCCGGACACCCTGATTAAAAGTCAGGTGCTCTACCAACTGAGCTACGGGCACAAATACTCAATTTGCCTGTTACAGCTTAAATATTGTAACAGGTATGGGAGAAAAAGTCAAGCTTTTTGCCGCATTTTCAGCCAGAAAATCTGCCGCAGGGCAGCTGGTGCAGGAACCTGAAGCATAAACGCATTGTAAAACAGAATAAATATATTGAAAAACAATAAAAATGTATTGTAAAACGATGCGATATATGCTATGATAACAGCATCGGATATACCATAAAACATCAGGGGGAATGACCAATGCGTCAATTACCAGAAAACTTTTTTGGCTGGAACGACCACAAAAGCATTATGCTGACCAAGTTCGCCACCCTGGCGGCGGCCATGGGGTGCGTGGTGATGGTGCTGTGCGGGCCGCGCATCGTCAGCTGGGTTTTGGCGGTGCACGCGCTGCAGCTGGTGCATGGGCCAAAGCTGGGGTATTTTTTGCTGGGGCTGGGCTATTGCAGCGCCGCGCTGGCCCTGTGGATGCTGTATAACCTGTACATGTTTTTGGCGCGCATTGAAAAAGAAGAGGTGTTTACCCCTGCCAACGTGTTGGCCCTGCGGCGCATCAGCTGGTGCTGCACCTGGGCTGCAGCGCTCTGCCTGCCGGTGGGTGCTGTGCTGGGGCTGCCGTTCATCTTTGCCATTGGCGTTGCGGCGGCGTTTATGGCGCTGATCGTGCGGGTCATCAAAAATGCGTTTGCCCAGGCCGTTAAGATGAAAGACGAACTGGACTATACCGTGTAAGGGGGCGCAGAAGATGCCAATTATCGTCAACCTGGATGTGATGATGGCAAAGCGCCACATGGGGGCGGGGGAGCTGGCTGAAACCATCGGCATTACCCCGGCCAACCTTTCCATCCTGAAAAACAACAAAGCAAAAGCGGTGCGGTTTTCCACCCTGGAAGCCCTGTGCAAAGCGCTGGACTGCCAGCCCGCTGACCTGTTGGAATACCGCCCGGACGAAACGTAAAGAAACGACCTTGGGCAATACCGCATAATTCTAAGTGCCG
>ERZ809074.4045-NODE-4045-length-12716-cov-11.374536_pt1 | contig 12716 bp, 13 predicted proteins | sample MGYA00520795_ERZ809074 | MGnify/ENA primary metagenome ERZ809074 (study PRJEB31570, sample SAMEA3212989) | Homo sapiens | biome: human-gut; feature: human gut; material: fecal | place: Sweden | collected 2011 ...
GCAAACCATAAAATCCGCATTTTTTGCTGAATTTTTCCGCATTTTCTATTGACGCACATCCTTTTTCGAGATAGAATAAAGTAGACATAATCTAAAACGATGCAGTTGTGGGCTGTGAGATATACAGGAGGAAGACAAATGGCAGATACAGCAGATAAGGTAGTCAAGATCAAAGTCATTGGTGTCGGCGGCGCCGGCAACAATGTTATCAACCGCATGATCGCGTCCGATGTCAAGGGCGTTGAGTTCGTTGCAGTCAATACGGATAAGCAGGACCTTGAAAAGTCCAAGTGCAAAAACAAAGTGCAGATCGGTGAAAAGCTGACCGGTGGCATGGGCGCAGGCTCTAAGCCGGATATCGGCCAGAAGTCCGCCGAGGAATCCAAAGCGCTCATTTCTCAGGTGCTCGAGGGCACCGACATGGTCTTCATCACCGCCGGTATGGGCGGCGGTACCGGAACAGGCGCTGCGCCGATTATTGCGCAGGTCGCGCACGACGCGGGCATCTTGACTGTCGCCGTCGTGACGAAGCCCTTCCGCTTTGAAGGTGCAAACCGTATGAAACAGGCCGAGGCCGGCATTGCCAACCTCACCGATAAGGTCGATTCCATGATTATCATCCCGAACGACCGCCTGAAATTCGTCACCGACCAGAAAATCACCTTCGCCAACGCATTCGGCATTGCCGACGATGTTCTGAAGCAGGCTGTCAGTTCCATCTCCGAACTCGTTGGCTACAGCGAGAACGTCATTATCAACCTCGACTTTGCCGACGTTTCCGCCATCATGCGCAACGCGGGTCAGGCACATATGGGCGTCGGTTCCGCCACAGGCCGCGACAAGGCCGAGCAGGCTGCGCAGGCTGCCGTCTCCAGTCCGCTGCTTGAGACGTCCATCAACGGTGCAACCGGTGTTCTCATCAACATTGCCGGTTCACACGACCTTGGCCTCGACGACGTCGAGACAGCTGCCAACATTGTCATGGAAGCTGCCAACCCCGATGCGAACATCATCTTTGGCGCCGCGTTTGACGACGAACTTCAGGATGAGATGCGCGTGACCGTTATCGCCACTGGCTTTGCCGAGAAGCGTCAGTCGCCCGCAAAGCCCATCGGCGCATTCTCCGCTGCGCAGGAGAAGACCAGTGCCAGCAAGAGCCAGGCACAGGAGGATATCGACGATATCGACGAGATCTTCAAGATCTTTAACCGCAACTAAAACGAAGCATTTTTGCCCGGCGCGTTTGAAAACGCGCCGGTTTTTCTGCGCATGCAGGGCAGACAAAATCGCGCCTCCGGCGGCCCACGCTGTTCCGTCTTGCCGGAAAAGAATGAGGAGAAGAGGCAGTACGAATTTGCTGAGACTCTGTAGGTATCAGTTTCAGCACGAACAGTGTGTGCTTACTCCGCTTCGCAGAAATCGGCTGCGCGCCTTTGCGTGTGTCGCAGCTGTAGGGCTGATTTCATGCACTTTGCCTGCCGCACCAGATGGTAGAATAGGGGAGATTGGTGAAACTGCCACTTGCTTTTTTCATAAAATCTGCTAAAATGTAGCGTGCTACCGAAAACGGTAGCACGCTACATTTTTGGAATATAGGAGGTTCCGATGAAGGACTGTTCTCAGAATCTCGGTCCGCGTCTGCGGCATCTCAGCAACCGCATCACGCAGTACATGGATCAGCAGTTCCTCGCGCTCGATCTGACGTCAACGCAGTCGTTTATCCTGCATTATCTGGTGCTGCACGAGGGCGAGCAGGTCTACCCCAAGGATATTGAAAAGCGTTTTCATCTGACGCATCCGACTGTCTCCGGCGTGCTTCAGCGGCTGGAGGCGAAGGATTTTGTCGTGCTTGAACCGGATCGGGCCGACCGGCGCTGCAAGCGTATCCGATTAACGGACCGCGCACGGCGCTGTGATGCCGCCGTTGGGCAGGCATTTGAAACGCTTGAATGCGTCATGTGTTCCGGCATGAGCAGTGAGGAGCAGCAGACGCTGCGCCGTCTGCTCGATCAGGCTGCAGAAAATCTGCGTACAACACAGGGAATGGAGGTATCCGAGGTATGATCAAACGTCTTTCTGCCTGCATCCGGGAATACAAAAAGCAGACCATTCTGACGCCGACCTGTATGGTGGGCGAGGTCGTCTGCGAATGCACCATCCCGCTGCTGACAGCCGATCTCATCAATTCTATCCAAAATGGCTGCGAGATGCAGACGATTCTGTTTTACGGCCTCAGGCTGTTTGTGATTGCGATGCTCTCATTGGGTTTTGGTTCGCTTTCCGGCTGGTTCGCGGCGGAGGCTGCTGCAGGCTTTGCAAAAAATCTGCGCCACGATCTGTTTTATCAGGTGCAGGGCTTTTCGTTTGCGAATATCGACCGGTTCTCCACGTCCTCTCTCGTTACCCGGCTGACGACGGACGTGACCAATATTCAGAATGCGTTCATGATGCTGATTCGGATCGCAGTGCGTGCGCCGATGATGCTCGTATTTGCCGTTATCATGTCTGCCCGCGTGGGTAAGCGGCTTGCATTCGTTTTCGCAGGGATCGTTCCGATCCTCGGCTTTGCGCTGTTTTTCATGATTCGCAGTGCGATGCCGCTTTTTAAGGCAGTTTTCAAAAAATATGATGCCCTCAACAACTCTGTGCAGGAAAATGTGCAGGGCATGCGCGTAGTCAAAAGCTTTGTGCGCGAGGATTATGAGACGCAGAAGTTCTCCGCTGCATCCGATTCGGTGCGTGCGGACTTCCTGAAGGCAGAAAAGATTCTTGCGCTCAATAGCCCTGTCATGCAGTTCTGCGTGTACACGTCGATGATTCTCATCTCCTTCTTCGCCGCAAAGTTTATCATTATGTCCGGCGGCACCTACCTCGGCGTGGGCAGTCTGACCAGCATGATTACCTATTCCATGCAGATTCTTATGAGCCTGATGATGCTCTCCATGATCTTCGTCATGCTCACCATGGCACAGGCCTCCGGCAAGCGAATCTGCGAGGTGCTCGATGAGACGAGCAGCCTGCAAAACCCGGAAAATCCGGTTTACGAGGTTGAAAACGGCGACGTGGACTTTGAGCATGTGGAGTTCAAATATTCCGCTTCTGCGAAACGCAGTGCGCTGTCCGATATCGACTTCCATGTGAAGTCCGGTCAGACTGTCGGTATCATCGGCGGTACCGGTTCGGCCAAAACGACGCTGGTGCAGCTGATCTGCCGTCTGTATGATGTGACGGGCGGCAGTGTGAGGGTCGGCGGGCGTGACGTGCGCGAGTACGATCTTGAAACGCTCCGCAATCAGGTCGCGGTCGTCCTCCAGAAAAACGTGCTCTTCTCCGGCACAATCAAGGAAAATCTGCGCTGGGGCGACCCGAATGCGACAGATGCGGAACTGCAGCGCGCCTGCGAACTGGCCTGCGCGGATGAGTTTATCCAGCAGATGCCGGACAAATACGACACCTACATCGAGCAGGGCGGTACGAATGTCTCCGGCGGCCAGAAGCAGCGGCTGTGTATCGCGCGGGCGCTGCTGAAAAAGCCGAAGATTTTGATTCTCGACGATTCGACCTCTGCCGTCGATACGAAAACCGACGCGAAGATCCGCGCTGCGCTGCGCACCGAGATCCCGGAGACGACGAAGTTCATCATTGCCCAGCGCATTTCCTCCATCCAGGACGCTGATCTGATCCTTGTGCTTGACGGCGGTGCAATCAACGGCATGGGCACACATGAGATACTTCTTTCCTCGAACCAGATCTATCAGGAAGTCTATTATTCCCAGAACAGAACGGGAGGTGCGGACAATGGCTAATCATCCCGGAAGAGCGCCCCGCGCGCCGATGGTCGGCGCAAAGGCAGATCTCAAGCCGCTCGGCAGAGTGATCCGGATGCTGTTTCAGGATTATCCTGCCATGCTGATTGCGGTTATGGTCTGCATCATCATCAGCGCGATCGTCGGCATTCTGCCCGCGATCTATATTGAAACCATCACCAGCTACATTGAAGATGGCTTGCGTCTCGGCTGGGATGGTGTGAGCGGAAAGATTCTGCATGCGCTCGTCACCATGGTCTGCATCTACCTTGTGGGTCTTGCCTGCACTGCGGTCTATACACAGCTGATGGCGCATGTGACACAGGGCTTTTTGCATAAGCTTCGCACCCGCATGTTTGCCGGCATGCAGAAGCTGCCCATCCGCTATTTCGACCAGAACAGCCGCGGCGATATCATGAGTTATTATACGAACGACATCGACACGCTCCGCCAGCTTGTTTCGCAGAGCCTGCCGCAGTTGTTTGCTGCGGGGCTGACGGTTCTGGGCCTGCTGCTGTTCATGTTCTTTTTCTCCATCCCGCTGATGCTCATCGTCTTCCTCGGTATCTTCTGCATGACGAAGGTGACAAAGAACGTCGGCGGCAGATCGGCCAAATACTTCCTCAGCCAGCAGAAGTCCCTCGGCAAGGTCGAAGGTTATATCGAAGAGATGATGAACGGCCAGAAGGTCGTCAAGGTCTTCTGCCATGAGGAAGCGGCGGAACGCGATTTTGATGCCATCAACGACCAGCTGTTCAGCGACGCCAACCATGCCCAGCGCTACGCGAATATTTTCATGCCCATCATGGGCAACATCGGCAATATCCTCTATGTGCTCACGGCGTTCCTCGGCGGCGTTCTCATCTGCTCGGGCGGAAGCATCCCGAATCTGTCCTTCCAGAACCTGCTTGAGACAGGCAGCATGCTTGCACCGCTGAAAATTGCAGTCGTTGCGTCGTTCCTCGGCATGACGAAGCAATTTACCGGCAATGTCTCGCAGGTTTCCCAGCAGATCAACGCCATCGTCATGGCAGCTGCAGGTGCAAGCCGCGTCTTTGAACTCATCGACCAGAAGCCCGAGGACGACAATGGCCGCGTTACGCTGGTCAATGCGTCGGAAGCGGCGGACGGTACACTGACGGAAAGTGCCGCGCGCACCGGCGTCTGGGCATGGAAGTGCCCGCAGGAGAACGGCGAAGCGAAACTGGTGAAGCTGTGCGGTGATGTCCGCTTCTTTGACGTGGACTTTGCCTATGACCCTGAAAAGCCGGTCCTGCACGACATTACGCTCTATGCCAAGCCCGGCCAGAAGCTGGCATTTGTCGGTGCAACAGGCGCAGGCAAGACTACGATCACGAACCTCATCAACCGCTTCTATGATCTCGCCGACGGCAAGATCCGCTATGATGGCATCAACATCAACCATATCAAAAAGGCCGATCTGCGCCACTCACTCGGTATTGTGCTGCAGGACGTGAACCTGTTTACCGGCACGGTTATGGACAACATCCGCTACGGCAAGCTTGACGCAACGGATGAGGAATGTATCGCTGCGGCGAAGCTTGCCAACGCGCATGATTTTATCACGCGCCTGCCGGACGGCTACAACACCATGCTTACGGCCAACGGCGCAAATCTCTCGCAGGGCCAGCGGCAGCTGTTGTCCATCGCCCGCGCGGCAGTGGCCGACCCGCCCGTTATGATCCTTGACGAAGCGACCAGTTCCATCGACACGCGCACAGAACTTCTGGTGCAGCGCGGTATGGATGCACTGATGAAGGGACGCACGGTCTTCGTCATTGCCCACCGCCTGTCAACGGTGCAGAACTCCGACGCGATCATGGTGCTCGACCATGGCCGCATCATTGAACGCGGCACGCACGACGACCTGATTGCCCAGAAGGGCACTTATTACCAACTCTATACCGGCGCATTCGAGCTTGAATAACCAAAAACAGCCACGCCCATACCGGACGTGGCTGTTTTGATGCAAAAGGTTGGTAGGGGCGGGGCTCTGCTCCGCCCGGCAGGATGCAGTTGTTCTATAGAAATTTTCGGCGAATCCGGGTGCATCTGCGTATTTGGTCGTAGGGGCCGATGCCCACATCGGCCCGGCAGAATGCACCGTTTTTACGGGGATCTTCGGCAAATTCGTAACTTCCTAACGGGCCGATGTGGGCATCGGCCCCTGCAGAGTGCTATTTTTTATCTAAGAAATCAATAATAAAACAGGTACAAACCGCAATGACCAGACAGATGATCAATGTGCAGAAGGCGACCGCCCGTATAACCAGATCGTCGCAAATCATAAATGGGAAGAATCCAAACATCGCGCCGATATAAAATAAGACCACGACGCCCAGCACAACGCCAATTATTAAACGCATTTTTTAATTTTTCATATCGAGCAGTTCCTTCCGTTTTTATCCTATTCCACTCGTCTGAATTCCCCCTGCGAGAACATCCGCTCAAACCCAAGCGACAGGTACAGATGATACGAAACCGGGTTTTTCCGATCAACGTTCAGTGTTGCACGCTTCCCGGACGTCAAAATCTCATTTTTGGCGCTGTTGACGACCTTGCGTGCGTAACCATTCCCGCGGTATTCATTCCGCGTGTAGACAAGCACGAGCCGCAGATCGTCCTGTGTAGCCGGTGCAATGCGCGCCATGCTGACAATCTTTCCGTCGGCACGGATGATCCGGAACGAATCCAAAATCTTGCGGAACGGCTCTTTTTCCGGCTTATCGAGCAGCCCACAGTCAGAGACAAACCGCTGCGCGCAGTCAAAGATCTCGTCCAGATCGTCTTCCCGGGCTGTCTCGACCTCCGGTGCGGACGGCTCGGTGATGCTCCGCGCCTCCATAAAGTCCATGGCAAGCGCCTCTTCATAGCACCGTCCATACGACTGCATTTTCTGCATCAGCACATAGCCAAGTTCTGACGCGCAGAGATAATTTTTGATCTCATAGCCACCGTCAAACAGGAACCGCAGCAGCTCCGGTACACGGGCTTCTTCGCCGAACAGCAGCAGATTGTACGGCTCGATCTTCAAGGCCAGCAGCCGCTTGTCTCCCTGTTCGCAGCGGAGCGCATAGTTGATTTTATCTGCCTGCTTCAAAAGCGGGGCATCCAGCGTAAAGAAGGTGGAGAGATAGGGATTTGTCTGCAAGTACGCCTGATTATCCTGCAAAAATTCCATTCCGGTCTGGTAAGATACAATCATAATAGTCCCTCCGTAGTGAAACAGCACGCCGCAGCGGGCGTGCTGTTTGTAATTATTCGTCCAGTTCTTTCAGGATCTGCCGTACCTGTTCCGGCGTGTAATCATAGATCTTGTCGCAGAACTGGCAGTCGATGTGAATGTCCTTGCCGTCGTCAACAATAGATTGCAGTTCCTTGCGGCCCAAACTGATAAGCGTCCGCGTCACGCGGTCGCGTGAGCAATAGCAGCGGTATTCGACCGGCTGCGTTTCGAGGATTTCCAAATCAAATCCGTGCAGTACGGTTTCCAGTACGACCTGACCGTCCATTCCCGCCGCGAGCAGTCGGCTGACTGCGCCGGCGTTCTGAATGCCGGCCTCGATCTTGTCAATGATATCGTCAGGTGCACCGGGAAGCAGCTGGATGATGTAGCCGCCTGCCGCCGTGACGGATTGATCCTTGCCGACCAGAACGCCGAGCGCACAGGCCGTGGGGATCTGCTCACTCTGGGCGAAATACGACGTGATATCCTCGGCGATTTCGCCGGAGACGAGGTCGATCGTACCGACGTACGGTTCTTTCATGCGCAGATCGCGGATCACAGTGAGTGTTCCGTCCGCCCCGACAGCCGCGCCGACGTCCAGCTTGCCGGGTGTCTTTTCCAACATGGAAATCTGCGGGTTTTCAACCCAGCCGCGCACGTTGCCTTCGGCATCCGATACGGCCAAAAGCCGGCCCAGCGGCCCGCTGCCCTTGAGTTGGAGCGTGATGGAGCCGTCGTCAACCTTCTGCATGTTGCCCATCATGGACGCAGCGGTCAAAAGTCTGCCAAGCGCCGCCGTGGCGGTTGGCAGTGTTTTATGGATCTGCCGCGCACGTTCGACAATGCCGGTCGTGGTGACGGCGACGGCGTTTACAAAGCCGTCCTTTGTCATGGCGCGTACAAGTTCGTCTTTCATAGTCAGTCCTTCTTTGCGGAAAAATAAATGCGCTGCTCGTCCTGCTTCGGTGCGCGCAGCACGCGGTCGCCGTACTGCCGGACATGCGTGAACCCGGCTTCTTGGAGCCAGCTGAGAAGTTCGTCCGGCTCGTAGGCATATTCGATATGCTCTTCAAACGAACGCGTCCAGTGCGCGCCGTCCAGCCGGAAAATATCCATGCCATAATAGCATAGCCGCTTTTTTGCGTCAAACTCTGTTCGCCAGACGCAGTATGTATCATCCGTCTCGTCCAGAAACACCTGACCGTCCAACCCGCGCAGCTTAGCAGGCGTGTTGATATCGAACACGAACAGCCCGCCAGGCTTCAGCGCGTCGTATACGCGCCGAAATGTTTTCCGGCAGTCATCCGGGCGCATCAGATAATTGAGACTGTCAAGCGCGCAGATGACCGCGTCGGCCGGCTCTGCCAGACGCAGCCGCTGCATCGGCTGGCAGATAAAAAATGGACGGATGTCCTCCGGCAGGTCCCGTGCCTTCTGTTCTGCCTCAGCCAGCATTTCCTCCGACAGATCTGCACCGATCACCCGGTATCCGTGCTCGGCCAGCAGCATGGACAAAGAACCCGTCCCGCAGGCCAGGTCCAGAACCAAATGCGGCTGTACATGCTCCCGCGCGCACAGCCGCTCAAAAAAGGTCAGTGTCTTTTCGTATCGGATATCGTAGGTCAGTTCGTCGTAGCAGGCCGCAAGCGATTCATATGCGCTCACGCCTGCTGCTCCTTCTGCTGCTTCTGTTCTTCTTCCTTCATGCGGTCGAAGATGATGCGGTACGCGCCCATGCCGTAGTTGAGACTGCGGTTGACGCGGCTGATGGTCGCGCTGGAAGCGCCGGTCTTCTCCAAAATGTCGTTGTAGATCAGCCCATCGTTCAGCAGCTTTGCCAGTTCAAAGCGCTGCTCCATGGCCTTGAGTTCAGAGAAAGTGCAAAGATCGGTAAAGAAATCGTAGCATTCTTCAACAGTCTGAAGCTTGAGAATGGCGCTGTAAAGCTGGCTGTCAGGATCAGACCGTTTATTTCGATTGTTCAAGATAGAATATCTCCTTTATTTATGGTGGGTTTCAGGTCTAGTTATAGTAGCACTTTAACGCTTGAAAGTAAAGTAGAATTTTGAAATTCGTCGCTTTCCACGAAAAAAGTTGTCCGTTTCTAGGCAAAACAGAAGCAAATTTTGTCCGCCTCTGGTGAACAGCTGGTCAAAGATCCAGAATCGACGCCAGATACTGCCAGCGAAGCGTCCCTCGCCGGAAAAGCTTCAGCAGCAGCGCCTGATTTTCTGCCGAGTGCTCGACCTCTTTGCTGTACAGACTCACCACTTCAGTCAATTCCTGCACCGTTGCAGCATCTGCGCTAAGTTCGCGCAGGCAGAGCAGATGAAACACGCACTGCTCGACCCGCGCCAGATACTGCCGGTCGTTTACGGCCTTGAGTGCGTAGCGGAATAGAAAATAGACCGTCAGATTTTCGTACTGGACGAAAAATGCGTCCCGGAAGGAAGCGGGCGGCGTTTCCTGACTGACAGCAGCATCCAGCATAGCTTCAAAGCGGCGCGTCATGTGCTCCATGTTGTTGAGGACCATCCAACACGGGAAGAACCGTCCGTTTCTGCTGCGCAGCCGCGCCAGCCGGACAAGACTCCGATCTTGATACCGCTTCCCGAGAAACCGCCGCGCCAGCACCGGGACAAGTTCATCCCGTCCTTCGTCCAGCAGCCGCTGCACCCGCCGCGCCAGCAGCAGAATGAGGGCCAGACGGTCTGCAATCGGCCTCGTGCGATCCTGCGCCAGCCGGATCGACGCAGCCCGCGCGGCAAACAGTGCCGGGTACAATTCCGGGTCAAGATCATTTGGCACGACCGGCCCGCCGTCGTCTGTTTCCGTCAGCGTCAGCGGTGCATCGTGCTCCAGAAGAAGCCGCGCCGCTTCCGGGCAGGAAGCGGAGAGCGTCAACTCCGCTGTCTGCCCGTATTCTTCGGTAAAGCGCGGATGCGTAAAGCAAGTGCGGCAGAGCATTTCTGCACCATACGCGGCTTGAAGCGGGCAAAGCCCATCTTTGCGCAGAAGGACGCACTTCCCATCCTGTTCCCGGAAGCGAGTCTCGCCGTTTTCCGTCACCATTGCCGCCTGTACCTGTTCGCCCAGTTCACCGGGCAGGGAAGCGTAGCGCGCGATGGCGTCGCAATCCAGAATGATCTGCCAATCCTTGCAGCAGGTATCCGGACATGCGCCCGCCAGACAGGAAAAGCTGTTTACATAATCAAGCTGCACATGCTTCATAACGCACCCTCTTTTCTAGCGTCAGTTGACGCTTCGATGATATCAGCTTTTGAAACACACGTCAACTTGTCATTTGCGGACATTTGTGCTATACTGTCAAAAAATAACCAATCAAAGAGGCAATTCATGAAAAAACTCAAACGTACTTATACACGCTGCGCGCTGACAGCTTCGCTTGTGCTGCTTGTTCTGCTAGTAGCAGGTTCAATTTGGGATCTGCCGATCTCCAAATTTCTCTATCCCGGTCACGAAAGTTCGCTCGGCCAGTTTTTTGCCGCCTTTGGCGAACTGCCGGCGTTTTCGCTGCTGGCCGGCTGCGGCGTTCTGCTGATCGTCCACCGCGCCAAGTTCCGCCCGGAACTGAACGTTATTCTGCTGGCGTTCGGCGTCTGTCTGACCCTTGCAAGCATGTTCCTTGCCGTTCATGAGGCGACGGACAACGTATCCGCTCTGCCCATGGCAGTTGCGCTGCTCGTGACGGTATTCATTGATGCGCTCACTGCGTTTGCGCTGCTGTTTTTGACGCGTGAGTGCCAGACCAAGACGATTCTGCGCTTTGTCTGCACAGTGATTGTAGTCTGCGTCGGCATCATGCTGCTGATCAATATCATCAAGGTTCCCTGGGGCCGTGCCCGCATGCGCCTGATCTATGCGACGGGCAACGATACCTATTTTTCAAATTGGTGGCAGGCCGGTACAGCGCTCAAGAAAAAGCTTGTCGCTGACGGCGTTGCATCTGACGAGTTCCGCTCGTTCCCATCCGGCCACACGGCCTGCGCCGCCTGCTCCATGCTGCTGATCCTCCTGCCGACGCTCTACCGCCGTCTGCACAATAAGGAAAAGCTGTTCATGGCCATCGGCGGTGTCTGGACGCTTGCTGTCGCGGTTTCCCGCCTGCGTATGGGCATGCACTTCCTGTCCGATGTGAGTGTCTCATCCCTTCTGACCATTGCCATGGGCGCTGTCGCCGTCTGGCTGTTCTACTTCAATAAGTCCTTCTTCAACAAAATCTGGGCCTTCGCCTCCGGCGATCCCAAACCGGCAAAGAAGCCGAGGACCCCGGAAGAACCGTAATACGTTCCGTTAAAGCAGCCGCAGCCGGCAAGGGCGGGGCTCTGTGCTCCGCACGACGGAAAGCAGCTGCACCTTTGTGAATCTACGGCGAATCCGTATGTACGTCCAAACGTGGTTGTAGGGGCCGATGCCTACATCGGCCCGGCAGAATGCACTGTATTCACGGAGATCTACGGCGAATTCACAACTTCCCAACGGGCCGATGTGGGCATCGGCCCCTACAAGGGTTTCCACCCCACCAACATTTCAGAAAGAGCAGGAAACGCGTATGCGAATGAGAAGAAGAAACAATCTGGCCCCGCGGATGGAGGCCTGCGAGTCTGTTTGGATTCACGACCCGGAGGCGCTGCGCGGCAAATGGCGCAGCCTGATGCCGAGTTGCCGGGAACTTCGCGTCGAGGTCGGCTGCGGCAAGGGCAAATTCACCGTCGAGACAGCCGAGGCCGAGCCGGATGTGCTGCTGATCGCCATCGAGCGCGTGCAGGACGCGCTTGTCCTTGCCATGGAGGCTGCAATCCGCAAAGGACTCAAAAATGTCTTTTTTGTCTCGCTTGATGCGGCGAATATTGACCAGTTTTTTGCCGACGACGAGATTGACCTGCTTTATATTAATTTCTGCGACCCATGGCCGCGCAAGAAAAACGCCAAGCGCCGCCTGACATACCATACCTTTCTCGAAAAATACAAGAAGGTGCTGAAGCTTGGCGGGCAGATCCACTTCAAGACCGACAACGCGAATCTGTTCGCCTGGTCGCTGCCGGAGATGGAAAGCTGTTTTTTACAGCTGCGGAACGTCACCGACGATCTGCACGCGAACGGCCCTGTCGGCATCATGACCGGCTATGAGGAAAAATTCTATGCCCTCGGCACACCCATCCACCGCGTGGAGGCCGTCGTCACGACCAAGCAGCCCCGTCCGGCAGACGAAAAGCCGGAGCCGGAGAACACAGAAGAATAACAAACGCGAACGAGCCTTTTCTGCTGTGTGCCGTGCGGCGGAAAAGGCTTGAACTTCCGTTTCAGCCTAATCAAAGAACCTTATTCATAAATTGGAAAACAAGTTGACATAAATTCATTAAGAATTCTTAAAAATTCGATTTTTCCCGGAAAAAGCAGACGTTTCCCGAAAACCACCTATTGCGTTCTGAAAACCATTATGCTACGATATCTATAGAAGATGGGCAGGAACCGCGCGCCGCGCAGCCCCTGCAAACCGGTGCGCGTGTGGGGGGTTCCACACGCGTACCATGCGCTCCCGGCAAGTAAGCGCCTGCCGGGGATGAAATTAAGGAGGAATTGCTTATGAAAAAACGTTTTGTGGCGCTTCTGCTGTGCCTTGTCATGGTAGTTGGCCTGAT
>ERZ809074.4051-NODE-4051-length-12686-cov-7.766606_pt1 | contig 12686 bp, 8 predicted proteins | sample MGYA00520795_ERZ809074 | MGnify/ENA primary metagenome ERZ809074 (study PRJEB31570, sample SAMEA3212989) | Homo sapiens | biome: human-gut; feature: human gut; material: fecal | place: Sweden | collected 2011 ...
GAATACATGCCTGTCACGCATGGGGTCACGGGTTCGAGTCCCGTACGCACCGCTTTCTTATGAAGCAAAATAAAGAAAAGTCCTGAAGTTCAATACTTTAGGACTTTTCTTTTTGTCTAACACCACACCCAAAAGCCGCGGAATAACGCAGTTAGCACTGGCTTATCCGTTGGACTTTTCGGAGCCGAAAAAAGTCCAACGATTTAGTTTTGTTTTCGCTGATTCTCAATATTTTGCATAGTCTGATTTGGAACAATACGATTTAACTTTGTACCACTAAAAATGCAAGAAGTATGGGAATTGAAAAAAGACGTAGTACACTGAGTGTGCTGTTTTACATCAAGCGGCAGAAGTTGCTGAAAAACGGGGAGGCTCCCGTCTGTATGCGTATCACCGTTGACAAGCGGAAGGCGGAGATTGTGATCAAGCGCAGTGTGCCGGTGGAACTCTGGAATCAGTCAAAAGAATGTTCCAAAGGAAAAGACCGCAGCTCGCAGGAACTGAACCACTACATAAATTCAGTCCGTGCCAGGGTATTGCAGATACACCGGGAACTGGAGATAGATAACAAGGTTGTTACGGCAGACATTATCCGTGACAGGTATTACGGAAGGGACAAGGTGCAATATACCCTTCTGGAGGTCTATGCGGACCATAATAAAAAGTGCCGTGCCCTAATCGGCAAGGAATATACCGAATCAACCGTAACAAAATTTGAAACCTCCATAAACAGGTTGAGAGAGTTTATCCGTTTCCGTTATCACAAGGATGACTTCTTCCTGAATGAACTGGACGGGCAGTTCATCCGTGATTTCGAGTATTGGCTGAAGACTTCCATAGGGTGTCAGAACAATTCCGCGTTAAAGCACCTGAAGAACCTGAAAAAAGTGATACGTATCGCATTGGCTAACGAATGGATAAAGAAAGACCCGTTCTATGGTATCCATTTCAGGATTGATGAGGTTAATGTGGAATTTCTTTCCAAAGAAGAGCTCGACAGGCTGATGGATAAGGATTTCGACATTAAACGGTTGGAGCAGGTACGGGATGTCTTTGCTTTCTGCTGCTTCACCGGCATGGCTTTTGCGGATGTCCAGCAACTTAGCAAGGAGCATCTTGTAAGGGATAACGAGGGCAATCTGTGGATTCGGAAAGCCCGCCAAAAGACAAAACAGATGTGTAACATCCCCGTCATATCCCCTGCCCGCAAACTGATAGACAAGTATTCCAACCAACCGGATTGCATAGCAAAAAATGTACTCCTGCCTGTGCTGAGCAACCAAAAGATGAATGCTTACCTGAAGGAAATAGCCGATATTTGCGGAATACAGAAACGGCTGACGACCCACGTCGCCCGCCATACTGCGGCTACCGTGGTATTTTTGGCGAATGAGGTGAGCATGGAGAATGTGGCAAAAATTCTGGGGCACTCCAATATCCGTATGACCCAGCACTATGCCAAAGTACTGGATACCTCCATCCTGCGTGATATGGGAAATGTGGAAAGAAATTTTTCTAAGAGACAAATATAGAAGATTATGGACAGAGGAATAATAACCATTAGTGATACGGGAACAGTTTTCATGCCCGCCATACCGGTATGGATGACCCAACCTGAGATAGCAGATTTGTTCGGTGTGTATTGTTCGGACATCCGTAAGTCTATCCGTTCCATCTACAAATCCCATGAGGCGGATGAACAGGAGACTATGCGATGTATAAGCAATGATGACCGGACAAGCATGGATGTCTATTCCCTTGAAATGGTAATAAACATCGCATTCCGATTACGCAGCCGGGAAAGCCTGTATTTTAGACAACATTTGATGAGAGTTCTGCATCCGGACAATAAAAATACCGATTGCCTGTTGCTCTATATGACAGGATATAAGGAAAGAACGGTATTTTCTTGAATCTTTGCCAAGCATAGCTTCCGGAGTCATTACGCTTGAGGGGCATATACATTCATCAGACAATGTATACGCCCCTCCTTATATATCCTTAAAAGTCATCCGTATAATAAGCCTCATGATAGCCGGCCTTGAGCAACCGCTCAATATCACTTTCCTTATATATAATTTTTCCTCCAAGCTGGATGTACGCAATACGTCCTTCATTCCGATACTCCTGCAAGGTACGCCGGCTGATTTTCAGCCGTTCCGCCACCTCTTTGTCCGTCAGAAAATGTTCACCTCCCAATACCGGACGATATTCCCTTTTCATCTGTTCCATTTTCGCAACGATGTGCTCCGTATTGTCTATGAAATAGGTAACCCATTCGCTTTCCCTTGTCATCAGTCTGTTATCCATAGGCATTCTATTCTTTAATTATCATTGACTCTTTTTTCTTTTCCACAACCGCAAGGACACGTTCCACATCTTCCGGAAGATAATATGTCTTGTGGTTTATCTGCGAATAAGCCAGCCGTCCGTTATCCCGTAATGTTTGTAAGGTCCGCGGACTTATGTTCAGGAGTAGACAGACATCTTGGCTGTCCATCCATCCGCTCATCTTCTTGTTATCGTCCTTAGGATACAATGTCCCGACCCTGGTTACAAGCTCGTCAAATCTTGAAACCATTTCTTCAAAAGTCTTCTTCTCAATACTTATAATTTCCATATTTCATTTGAATATTTGATTATTACATAACTCTACTCCGGTAGCGACGTTCTTGTCAGCCCTTCCGGAGTTGGGGCAAAAATAATATACCACACAGCATTTATGTGCTGTTGTCCGCTGACTGGCAGCTTGTTGCCCCGATTGTCCGGGTTACGGCGACAGTTCCAAAAAAAATCTTGCGTGAGTCACGTAGTGAGTTGTTAAAGCCCCCTTTGCCTATTGCCGAACTTTGCCGCAGAAACAAAAGAAAAATACTGCGTATGGAAGTGATAACAATGGAAAGTTCCGCATACATGGCGTTGACGGAACAGATAGCGGAGATAGCAAGCCACATCCGCAAAAGTGAGGAAAAGAAGGCAGGTCTTACGGACAGGCAGGTCGGTTCAGCCGAGGCCGCCCGGATACTGGGCATCAGCAGGCGTACCCTGCAACGGATGCGCGACGGGCACCGCATCCGGTACACCACGCTCGGCGGAAAATGTATGTACCGCCTCTCGGAGATAGACCGCTTCATCATGGAGCATACGGTGAAGGAGGAAAACGGAAGGAGGAAATAGGTCATGGAACTGCTTACCAGACAGAATTTCGAGAACTGGATGCAAAAAGTCCTCGAACGGCTTGACCGCCAGGACGAGCTACTGCTCTCCATGAAGGCGAAAGAGAAGGAACCTTCCCTTTCCGAGAGTGTGAGGCTTTTCGACAACCAGGACCTGTGTATGCTGCTCCAAATCAGCAAGCGTTCTCTGCAACGCTACCGCAGCAAAGGTGCGCTCTCCTTCAAGGTATTGGGAAAGAAGACCTATTACAGCGAGGCGGACGTGCTGAATTTCCTTTCCGAACACGTGAAAGACTTCCAGAAAGAAGATGTCGAGTTCTACAAGGCTCGTATCCATAATTTCTTAAATAAATAACCCATTAAACATTATTCGAATGGCAAAGAAAAAAGACGAAAAGGATGTGCTGATCGTCCGTGACGAGAAGACGGGCGAAATCAGCGTGGTAGCCGGACTGAACGCGGACGGCTCGCCCAAAAGGACACCCGCGAAAGTGGAAAACTCCCAGGCTTTCCTACTGTTCGACAAGCATGGCGATATGCTTGACAACTTCTTTAAGAACTTCTTCCGGCAATGCAAGGAACCCACCCGCTTCGGTTTCTACCGCATTGCGGCGGAGCAGGTGGACCAACTGCTGGATGTGATGAAAGAACTGCTTAAAAACCCCGTCGTGAACAAGGACGTGCTCTCCGCCCATCTGTTCGACACTTCCGAGTATGAGCGGCAGGCGGCACAGGGACAAAAGACGGATGCGGAACAACCGAAACAAGAGAACGTGCAGGAACAGTCGCAGGGTAAGAAAGGCTACCAGCCCATCGACGAGGGCAAAATCAACTGGCAGGAGCTGGAAGAGAAATGGGGAGTAAAGCGTGAAGACCTTGACAAGTCGGGCGACCTCACCAAAATGCTCCACTACGGCAAGTCCGACCTGGTGAAGGTGACACCTACCTTCGGCGGCGAGTCCTTCGAGCTGGACGCCCGGCTCTCTTTCCGCAGGAATGAGGACGGCAGCGTGGGACTCGTGCCCCACTTCATCCGCAAGGAACAGAAGCTGGACGAGTACAAGGGACACAAGTTCAGCGCCGAGGACAAGAAGAACCTGCGTGAGACCGGCAACATGGGAAGAGTTGTGGACCTGGTTGATAAAGAGACGGGGGAAATCATTCCCTCCATCGTCAGCATAGACCGCAAGACGAACGAGCTTACCGACCTGGCGGCAAATAAAATCCGTGTCCAAAGCAAAATCGGGGAAACGGAGATTACCCAGCAGGAACAGGCCATGCTCCGTGCCGGACTGCCCGTGAAGGACAAGCACATCGTGTTCAGCGACGGTCGCGAGTTCATCACCACGCTGCAAGCCAACGTGGAGAAGCGCGGACCGGAGTTCGTGCCGGGAACCACCCGTTCCGTGAAGAAAGAGCAGGCGCAAGAGAACAAGGAAGAGCAAAAGACCGCACAAGGAGAAAAGCAGGAGGACGGCAAGACGCGCCGCAACACGTGGGTGAACGAGGACGGCAGCATCCGTTCCATCAGCAAATGGAGCGATGTGAAGTTCACCGAACAGCAGAAAGCCGACTATGTGGCAGGTAAAGCTATCAGGCTGGAAAACGTGACCGACAAGCAGGGTTTCCATGCCCTCATGTACATCAAGTTCAGCCCGGATAGAGGACGTCCACTGCGTTACGAAACGAATCCCGACACGGCGCAGCAGGTCGCCCCGGCGAACGAGAGCCGCACACAGGTGGCTGTCAATAACGAGGGAAAGACCAACGAGGCTACCAAAAATCTGAAAGACCCGTTGCAGAAAGGACAGACAGCCCCGAAGGACGATACCCAAAGACAGCAGCAGGAGAAGAAAAGCAAGGGCATGAGGGTCTGACCGGAGTGCCGCCACTAAATCCAAAATAATTATCCAAAAAAAATTATTAAACAGTAAGAAAATATGAAAACAATCATCGCAGAAAAACCGTCGGTAGCCCGTGAGCTGGCACGCATCGTAGGCGCGACAAAGAGAGAGGAAGGATATTTCCAGGGAGGCGGCTATGCCGTAACATGGGCGTTCGGGCACCTTGTCCAACTTGCCATGCCCGACGGCTACGGCATACGCGGCTTTGTCCGTGACAGCCTGCCCATCCTTCCCGAAACCTTCACCCTCATACCCCGCCAGGTCAGGACGGAGAAAGGCTGCAAGCCGGACAGCGGCGTGGCCGCACAGATAAAAGTCATTGCCGGGCTGTTCAAGGAGAGTGAACAGATTATCGTGGCAACCGATGCGGGTCGCGAAGGGGAGCTGATTTTCCGCTACCTCTACCACTACATCGGCTGCACCACACCTTTCGTGCGGTTGTGGATAAGCTCGCTCACGGACAAAGCCATCCGTGAGGGATTGCGCAACCTCGAAGAAGGCAGCAAATACGATAACCTCTATCTGGCTGCCAAAGCCCGGAGTGAATGTGACTGGCTCGTCGGTATCAATGGGACATCCGCGCTGAGCATCGCCGCCGGGCGTGGCACTTATTCCGTAGGACGTGTGCAGACACCCACGCTGGCAATGGTGTGCGAACGCTATTACGAGAACAGCCGTTTCACTCCCGAAGCCTTTTGGGGACTGCATCTTGCCACGGACGGATGCGGTGCCGGTGAAACTGTCAAGTTCTCCTCCGTGGAGAAGTGGAAAGAGAAAGGCGTGGCAACGGAACTATATAATAAGGTAAAGGCAGCCGGTTCCGCTACCATAATAAAAGTCGAGCGTAAGGAAAAGACGGAGGACACGCCGCTTCTGTATGACCTTACTTCCATCCAGAAAGATGCCAACACCAGGCACGGGTTCACTGCGGAGCAGACGCTCGACATCGTGCAGAAGCTCTACGAGAAGAAACTCGTGACCTATCCCCGTACCGGCAGCCGCTATATTCCCGAAGACGTGTTCGCGGAGATACCGAAGCTGCTCGCCTTTGCCGGCTCCCTGCCCGAATGGGCGGGCAAGGTTTCCGGTGGTACAAAGCCTACCCGCCGGAGCGTGGACGACGGCAAAGTGACCGACCACCACGCCCTGCTTGTCACGGGCGAAAAACCGCTGTTCCTTGCCAAAGACGACGCGACAATCTACCACATGATAGTCGGGCGCATGATCGAGGCGTTCTCGGAGAAATGCGTCAAGGATGTGACCACGGTTACGGTCGAGTGCGGCGGCGTGGAGTTCACGGCAAAAGGTTGTATCATCAGGCAAGCCGGATGGCGTGCCGTATGCAAGGCTGCCGAAAAGACAGAAAAAGAGGAGCCGGAACCGGAAACGGTACTGCCCGACTGGAAAGAGGGCGATACGTTGGCGGTCAAGGCTTCCTCCATCACGGAAGGCAAGACCAAGCCGAAGCCCCTGCACACCGAAGCCACCCTGCTCGCGGCGATGGAGACCGCAGGCAAGAACATCGAGGACGAGGAGCTGCGCCAGGCATTGAAGGACTGCGGTATCGGCACACCCGCCACCCGCGCCTCCATCATCGAGACGCTCTTTGCCCGTGAGTACATGACCCGCTGCAAGAAATCGCTCGTACCCACGGAGAAAGGTCTGGCACTCTATTCCGTTGTCAAGACGATGCGTATCGCAGACGTCGGCATGACGGGGGAATGGGAAAAGGAGCTTGCACGTATCGAGCGTGGGGAGGTGTCCGCCGAAGTGTTCCGGCATGAGATTGAGGGGTACACCACTGAAATCACCTCGGAACTGCTGTCATGCGACAAGCTGTTCGGGCATAAGGACTCCGGCTGTGCCTGCCCCAAGTGCGGCACGGGCAGGATGCAGTTCTATGGGAAGGTGGTGCGTTGCGACAACGCGGAGTGCGGCCTGCCCGTGTTCCGTCTGAAGGCAAGCCGCAATCTGTCCGATGATGAAATCAGGGAACTGCTGACTACCGGAAAGACGAAAGTCCTGAAAGGCTTCAAGAGCAAGCAGGGCAAGAGCTTTGATGCGGTTGTCGCCTTTGACGCGGACTACAACACCACGTTTGTGTTCCCCGAAACGAAAAAGGGCGGTACGGCGAACAAAAGTCGCGGTAGTCATGTAAAAAGAGGGAAATAATCAGTACCTTCGCCACTGGTTCATTGTCATTCTGTTTTCTTGTTCAAGAATACTGTTTTTACAATGGATTTAGTGGTGGCACTTCGGGAGGGATACCCGGAGTGCTTTTTATTTCCTATTACCTTTTCCGCTTTATTACTCATCGCGCTTTTATTCATCCACTAAATCCAAGAATATATGAACAAGAAGAACAAGAAAGAGCAGACCGAACTGTCCTATTACGGGCTGTACCTGCTGAATTACCTCAAGGAGAACAAGTTTGAACAGGCAAACGACGCGGCATTCATAAAGGGACGTGCCGACAGTGCCGCAGAAACCTACGAGCGTGCCAGGCTGGAAGGCTATCCCGCCGACGGTGCGCAGGAGCTGGCGATGGCGGAGCTGTTGCAAGGCCTCCACTATTCCCGGTACAACATCCTGCATGAAGTCGTGGAGAACGAGTTCGCCGGTGAGGTGCCGGAAGCGGAGCGCGGGGCGTTCGTGGCAAGGCTGCTGCCGCTTGTCGGCAATGTCTTTTCCATCTATGACCTTTCGGACGACCATTTTGCCCTCTCTCCCGAATACGACCTGCTTTATACCGAACTGACCGGAGCCGTGGTCCTTTATATCGAGGCGTATGGCGTTTAACCGCAAGCAGAAGCTAAGGGACAACATCGAGGCTTTACGGACGGCATTCATCCTTGACAGGGAGCGGCGCACGCCCACGGCACGCGAGCGCCTGCTTCTGGAAAGGTTCTGCGGTTTCGGGGGACTGAAATTCATACTCAATCCCGCAAAGGAACTGACGGATGCCGTCCATTGGGCAAAATCGGACCTCGAACTTTTTGCCCCGACGGTGGAGCTGCACAGGCTCATCCGGGAAAACAGCAATGACGATAACGAATACAAGCGGTATATGGACAGCCTGAAAGGCTCCGTCCTCACCGCTTTCTACCCCCCTGCGGAGATAACCGGTACCATCGCGGACGTGCTGCACGAACACGGCATACGCCCCGACCGGGTGCTGGAGCCGTCGGCAGGCGTGGGTGCCTTTGTGGATGCGGTGCTGGACAACCGCCCGGATGCCGACGTGATGGCGTTCGAGAAGGATTTGCTCACGGGCAAGATCCTGAAACATCTGCATCCTGACCATAAAGTGAGGATACAGGGTTTCGAGAAGATAGAGAAGCCCTTCAACAACTATTTTGACCTGGCAATCTCCAACATCCCGTTCGGTGACGTGGCTGTGTTTGACCCTGAATTTTCGGGCAGCAAGGACACCGCAAGGCGTTCGGCGGCGAAGACGGTACACAACTACTTCTTCCTGAAAAGCCTTGATACGGTGCGTGAGGGCGGCATCGTGGCATTCATCACCTCGCAAGGTGTGTTGGATGCCCCGTCCAACACGCCCATACGCGAGTACATGATGCGTCATGCCAACCTGGTGGGCGTAGCCCGCCTGCCTAACAACCTCTTCACGGAGAACGCGAACACGGAAGTGGGCAGCGACCTGATTCTCCTGCAAAAGAACAGCAACAAGAACGGGGAACTGTACTATAATGAAAAATTGTTCGTGCAGACCGAAAAGACACCTATCGGCACTTCGGTAAACGCATACGCCAACAGCATAAGCCTGCCTTCCAACACGGATATAATCAAAGGTACCGACCCTTACGGGAAGCCTGCCTACAAGTATATACACCGGGGTGATACCGCCCAACTGGCGGAGGACCTTCGGGAGCATCTGAAAATAGAACTGAAACAACTGGATAAGGGACTGTATGAGAAATACAGCCTGCATCCGGTACAGAGTAAAAGTACGGCAGAGGAAGTGTCACCCGCTCCGGCAGCCGCAACTGTAATGCCTGCCATGACAGAGAGTTCCAAAGATACAGAGAAGGTGCAGCCTGTGGACGAAAAGCCGGAGATAGAACCGCACCAAGCGGATATTTCGGCCGGTGTGCAGCTTGACTTGTTCGACCTTTGGGGATTTACCGAAGCGGAACGGAAGCAAGCTGTTACGGGCAAAAAGAAAAAGACATCGGACAAAACGGCGAAAAAGGCAGGTGCGAAAAAGAGTGCGCCAATTCAGCCGAAAGTACAAAGTACACCGAAAGCCGTGTCACCGCCACCAGCCATAGCTTCCCCCGTACCGGAAAACAAGGAAGCAGAACAAGGGAATACCATCGGGCAAGGCAATCCCGAAGATGTGTATGCAGCCATCAACTGGGAGGACAATCCGCCCATCAACGGTTTCTATGAAATGATGATGGACCTCACGCCCGAACGACGGGCGGAACTTCGGCAGGTGGCGGCACGGCATGGAGAGGAACAACAGAAAGAGATAGAAGCTCCCCAAGAGGCAGGACAGTCCGAACCGGCACAAGAGACTTCCGCAGCCGCCTCCATGCTGTTTCCCGAACCGGAAAAGGAGCAGCAACAAATAGAAAAGGAACCTGACTTGTCGCCACGCCCATACCACCGCACACCGGAGATGCACCTGCGTGAGGGGTCATTGGTAGCAGACAGGGCACATGACAACATCGGCTATCTCAAGGACATCACACCATACGGTGCGACCTTCCAGCCGCTCGGACTGACCGGTTATCAGAAGGAGAAAGCACTGTTGTATGTCTCGCTCCGTGACGCATACGAGCGGTTGTACCGTTATGAATCGCTCCGGAACGAAGAAAATGTTCCGTGGCGCGAACATCTGAATACCTGTTATGATGAGTTTATCATGCGTTACGGCAACCTCAATGCCGGGCAGAACGTGAAGCTGGTGATGATGGATGCCGGCGGACGTGACATACTCTCGTTGGAGCGTGCCGAAGAAGGGAAATTCGTCAAGGCGGACATCTTCGAACATCCCGTTTCCTTTTCGGTGGAGAGCCTTGTCAATGCAGGCTCGCCCGAAGAAGCCTTGTCCGCCTCGCTCAACAAATACGGCGGTGTCAATCTTGAGTATATGCGCACCATTACCGACGGGACGGAGGAGGAACTGCTCACCGCCCTCAAAGACCGCATCTATTTCAACCCGTTGGCGGACGGTTACGAAATCAAGGACCGTTTCATTGCCGGGAACGTGATTGAAAAGGCGGAGCGCATCGAGGCATGGATGAACGGCAATCCCGACAGTGGGAGAATGCCCGATGTGAGAGAGTCGCTTGAAGCCCTGCGGAACGCGGAGCCCCGGCGCATTACCTTCGAGGAACTGGACTTCAACTTCGGTGAGCGCTGGATTCCCACCGGCGTGTATTCCGCCTACATGAGCCACTTGTATGAGACGGACGTGCGGATCGGCTACTCCACCAGCCTGGACGAGTTCTCCGTTTCCTGCGGACACAGGAGCATGAAGATTACGGACGAGTTTCTCGTCAAGGGGCACTACCGGCACTATGACGGTATGCACCTTCTCAAACACGCCCTGCACAACACCTGCCCGGACATGATGAAACCGACGGGACAGAAGGACGAGCATGGAAACGACATCAAGGTGCGTGACAGCGAGGGCATACAGCTTGCCAACGCGAAGATTGACGAGATACGAAACGGCTTCTCCGAATGGCTGGAGGAGCAGTCGCCGCAGTTCAAGGAGCGGCTGACAACGATGTATAACCGAAAGTTCAACTGCTATGTAAGGCCGCAATATGACGGCTCGCACCAGACCTTTCCCGACCTCAATCTGAAAGGGCTGGAAAGCCGTGGGGTGAAGAGCATCTACCCCTCGCAGAAGGATTGTGTCTGGATGCTGAAACAGAACGGCGGCGGGATATGCGATCACCAGGTCGGGACCGGCAAGACGCTCATCATGTGCATGGCGGCGCATGAAATGAAGCGTCTGGGCATGGTGCACAAGCCGATGATTATCGGGTTGAAGGCGAACGTGGCGGAGATTGCCGCCACCTACCAGGCTGCCTATCCGAACGCGAGGATACTGTATGCCTCGGAAAAGGATTTCTCGGCGGCCAACCGTGTGCGCTTCTTCAATAACATCAAGAACAACGACTACGACTGTGTCATCATGTCGCACGACCAGTTCGGCAAGATACCGCAGTCACAGGAGTTGCAGCAGCGCATCTTGCAGGAAGAACTGGACACGGTGGAGGAAAACCTCGATGTGCTGCGTCAGCAAGGTAAGGACATCTCACGCGGTATGCTGAAAGGATTAGAGAAGCGCAAGTTCAACCTGACGGCAAAGTTGGAGAAGATAGAGCACGACATCCGTTCACGCACGGATGACGTGGTGGATTTCCGGCAGATAGGCATCGACCACCTCTTTATAGACGAGAGCCACCAGTTCAAGAACCTGACTTTCAACACGCGCCATGACCGTGTGGCGGGACTTGGAAACTCGGAAGGGAGCCAGAAGGCTCTCAATATGCTCTTTGCCATACGCACCATACAGGAGCGCACGGGAAAGGACTTGGGAGCCACGTTCCTTTCGGGCACGACCATCTCCAACTCGCTGACGGAGCTGTACCTGCTGTTCAAGTACCTTCGCCCGAAGGAGCTGGAACGGCAGGACATCCGCTGTTTTGACGCATGGGCGGCGATATTCGCCAAGAAGACGACGGATTTCGAGTTCAACGTGACGAACAACATCGTGCAGAAGGAACGTTTCCGCTACTTCATCAAGGTGCCGGAACTTGCCTCCTTCTACAATGAAATTACCGACTACCGAACGGCTGAGGATGTCGGTGTGGACCGTCCGGACAAGAACGAGATACTGCACCACATACCGCCGACGCCGGACCAGGAGGATTTCATCGGACGACTGATGAAGTTCGCACAGACGGGGGACGCCACGCTGCTCGGCAGGCCGCCGCTCTCCGAAACGGAAGAGAAGGCGAAGATGCTCATCGCAACGGACTATGCCCGGAAGATGGCGCTCGATATGCGCATGGTGGACCCGGCATACGAGGACCACCCGGACAACAAGGCTTCACACTGTGCCAGGATGATTGCGGAGTATTACCACAAATATGAAGCACAGAAAGGCACGCAGTTCGTATTCTCGGATCTCGGCACGTACCAGCCGGGCGAGAGCTGGAATGTCTATTCGGAAATCAAGCGCAAGCTGTCGGAGGATTACGGCATACCCGCCCACGAGGTCCGCTTCATCCAGGAGTGCAAGAGCGAGAAGGCACGCAAGGCGGTGATTGACGCAATGAACGCAGGGACAGTACGTGTACTGTTCGGTTCCACCTCCATGCTCGGTACGGGGGTAAACGCACAGAAGCGGTGTGTGGCTATCCATCATCTGGATACGCCTTGGCGTCCCTCTGACCTTGAACAGCGCGACGGCAGAGGGGTGCGTGCCGGCAATGAGATTGCCAAGCTATACGCCGGCAATAAGGTGGATGTGGTGATTTATGCGGTGGAAAAATCATTGGATTCCTACAAGTTCAACCTGCTGCACTGCAAGCAGACGTTCATCTCGCAGCTTAAAAGC
>ERZ809074.4053-NODE-4053-length-12681-cov-9.379297_pt1 | contig 12681 bp, 21 predicted proteins | sample MGYA00520795_ERZ809074 | MGnify/ENA primary metagenome ERZ809074 (study PRJEB31570, sample SAMEA3212989) | Homo sapiens | biome: human-gut; feature: human gut; material: fecal | place: Sweden | collected 2011 ...
CCAAATATAATAACACGTGGGTCGGCTGGGCCGAATCTGCAACAAAGGATGATTTACCAAATATTTTTACAGCCCAATTAGGCACATCCAATCTAGAAGGTAATCATGCTACAACCATAAAAGGATTATGGAATAGCTTTCCAGAAAATCAGGTATTTGCTTGTAATTTAGTTGATAGTAATAATTTCTGCGTATGCGGTTATATATATGGTAATCATAAATACGGAGCAGTATTATATTTGGCTTTTAACGATTGCGGCATCGTAAAATGTAATAACGGAACTTTTAGCGATACAAAGCTATGATACTTCGGTCAACGACGGCGCATACCAATGCCATCCAGTGGAATTCCGACCAAAAACTACCATTTGGGGATTATCAGATATTAAGATACACCAGCCATAGTTAACTGAAGTGCGCGTCCATAAGATACTAAATCCGGATGTACCAAAATATCCGTCAGAATCTGATGGTTCTACACGAACAAATGTACATATATATGTGGCATGGCTGCTTATGTTTGATAGCTACGAGAACGAAAGTAAAGCTATTACTTAGACAACATTGGCATTACAATGTAGTATCCTTCCAAGTTTGTGGATGTGGAATCGTTTTGCGTATTGGTATCCCATGCTAATAGCTGAAATTGGTCTTCTCCAGCACTAATTTCAAGCGAAGAATATATACACCTAACAGTAGTAAGGGTATTATATCTGGGAAATACACATACGACAGAGCGAGAGTTTACGACAGAGCCAATTTTAATGATGTCTTTGTGTTTTTTATTGGTGAATTTCCCTATAATTGGCATTTCACTATACAATTGAGGAAAACAAGAAAAACCATATAAATTCGAAAACTCAGCTCCTGCAAGGGAGCTTTTTATATACAAAAAAATAAATTATGGAGGTAGAAAACCATGGAAAAAATCAGAATTAAAGGATCGAATAAGCTCTATGAGATCCGGAGCATCCAGAAGATTCAGGAGCATGTCCTTAGAATCGTATTCAGCACCGCGGTACCGTCGAAGTGGGATGATATCACAATCTTCACGGCCGGTGGGATTGAATGCGCTACATTGTCCGGATGGACCACGGTATATCGTGACGAAGGTCAGACAGTATATCTGTCAGACGATGGCGGCGTGTATCAGAAGCCGGATCCGGACAGTGGGGAAGTCCTTCCGCCGGAACCGTATGTGCCGACACTGGCAGAGTTACAGTCTGCGAAGAAGCGGGAAATCAGCCAGGCATGTGAACGGATCATCTATTCCGGAGTGGATGTGACATTCACGGATGGATCAGTAGAGCACTTTTCCCTGACGGAACATGATCAGCTCAACCTCTTCGGCAAACAGGTCCAGCTTGCGGCCGGTGCGGAGCAGATGGAATATCATTCCGATGGTCAGCCGTGCCGCTATTACAGCGCGGCCGACATGCAGACGATCATCACCGCGGCCATGCAGTTCGTATCGTATCACACGACCTACTGCAATGCCATCAACATGTGGATTGCGGGATGTGAGAGCACGGAAGAGGTCCAGGCAATTTATTACGGTGCAGATGTCCCGGAACAGTACCAGTCAGATGTCCTCAAGGCATATATTGCAACAAAAGAAGGTGCAGGTGATAAGAATGCACAGACTACTGAATAAGTATCTGTTTCTGTTTGACGTTGGAGGTCTGCTGTACATACTGATCGAACTGGCGTGGCGCGGATGGAGCCATTGGACGATGTTCATTCTGGGAGGGATTTGTTTCATTTATCTGGGATTGATCAACGAAGTTCTTCCCTGGTCTATGCCGCTCTGGCAGCAGATCCTGATCGGCGCGGTCGGGATTACGATTTTAGAGTTCCTGACCGGTTGCATCGTCAATCTCTGGCTTGGCTGGGATGTTTGGGACTACAGCGGTATGCCTGGTAACATCCTGGGGCAGATCTGCCCGCAGTACATGCTGTTATGGCTGCCGGTGGCACTAGCCGGAATCGTTTTGGATGACTGGATCAGGTACTGGAAGTTCGGAGAGGAACGGCCGCATTACAGACTGATCTGACGGACAAACATACAATATAGTAAGGAAATCAAAAGGAGAAATGAAAATGAGCAAAGGTACATGTACAACAATCCAGCTGCTTGCAACTGGAGTAATCGCTTTTTTGTCTGAAAAATTGGGAATCACATTTTATTTGCTGGGGCTGCTTGTCTTTTTAATGGTCATTGACTATATCAGTGGGATGATCGCAAGTATGGTGGAGGCCATCGATCATCCAGGAGATACATCATACGGTTGGTCCAGTAAGAAAGGGGCAAAAGGCATTGCAAAGAAGATCGCATATTTATTTGTGATCACTGTGGCAATTGTAATTGATTACATCTTAGCAAAGACATCCGGGAATCTTGGGTATCATCTGCCATCTGCGATGTTGTCCCTTTTGACAACAGTATGGTACTTATTAAACGAGGCCTTGTCTATTACTGAAAATGCCGGTCGCATGGGTGCGCGGGTACCTGAATGGCTGATGAAGTACATTGCGGTTCTGAAAGATAAAATCGATAGCAGAAATGAAACAGATCTGAAAGCTTAGAAGGAGGTGATCCGTCTATCTCCCTCGCGGCCGGGGTTAAGGCCGTTGCGACGTCGCAACATCCCGGAGGGGATAGCCTTCCGGGCTTTCTTCTGATAGGAGAGGAGAGAAAATTATGAGAGACATTACCTTATGCCATCCGCGACTCCAGACGCTGGCCGCGGAGCTTACCAAGGAATGCGAGAAGCAGGGACTGAAGATCAAAATCGGTGAGACGCTGCGTACCACGGCAGAGCAGGATGCCCTGTATGCTCAGGGACGCACAAAGCCAGGGACTATTGTCACGAATGCGAAAGGTAGCAGCTATAGTAGCTATCATCAGTGGGGAGTGGCGTTTGATATTTACAGAGCCGACGGCCACGGTGCCTATTATGATAAAGATGGATTCTTTTCCAAAGTTGGCGCGATCGGAGTATCCATCGGCCTGGAATGGGGAGGAAGCTGGAAATCTATTGTGGATAAACCTCACTTCCAGCTCCCCGACTGGGGTAGCAGCACCAGTGGGATAAAGAAACATTACAAGACCCCGGAGCATTTCATGAAGACATGGCCATCGGCGGAAGAAAAACAAATCGTAGAAGGATGGCAGCATGATGCACATGGCTGGTGGTGGCAGAACGAAGACGGATCCTGGGTAGCATCGGATTGGCGTCTGATCAACCACCATCATTATCTCTTTGGAGCAAACGGATACATCCGGACCGGCTGGCATCGGTGGAATCCTGATACGAAGCAGGTGGATCCGGCTGACGGCTCTGGAGACTGGTATTATCTCCAGGAGGACGGAGATCTTCAGGGTGCTTGTTGGCATAGCAAAACTAATGGAGCGATGGAGGTGTGGTATGTAGAAAAGTAGGGAGAAGGTGGCATCCTGCATAAGCAAGAGCCGCCTCTTAAATGGTCATGAAAGATACTAAAGATAAGATAAAAACAACGATTACACAACCTCTCATCAATATAAACGTAAACATTCTGGATTTGTGACTACTTTTTCAAAGAAATATTATAGGTTTCTGCTATATGGTGGGCCAGACGGCGAGATGGGTGCGTCCATGCGTTATCTCTCCCAGCGCTACTCAATGCCGTATGGGGAGCAGAAAGCGGTTCTGACGGATATCGGAACGGAGGAGCTCGCCCATCTGGAGATCGTCGCGGCGATCGTTCACCAGCTCACAAGAAACTTAACAGCGGAGGAGCTGGAAGCGCAGGGATTCGGCCCGTACTATATCGACCATACCACGGGGATCTGGCCTCAGGCGGCTGGCGGTGTGCCCTTTAACGCCTGCGAGTTCCAGTCGAAGGGCGATCCTGTGACGGATCTCTTCGAGGACCTTGCTGCGGAACAGAAAGCCCGGAGCACCTACGACAACATCCTTCGTGTCGTGACAGATCCCGATGTCTGTGAACCGATCCGTTTCTTAAGGAAGCGCGAGATCGTCCATTTCCAGCGCTTCGGAGAAGCCCTCCGCGGTCTTCAGGAGAAGCTGGACTCCAGAAACTTCTACGCCTTCAACCCAAGCTTCGATCCGCAGCCGGCTGCGGCAGGAAATTCACGGTAGAAGAATAGAAAAAGAGATCCCGTTTCTTTTCCATAAAATTTATGGGAGGAAGGGATCTCTTTTCTCGTCAAGCGTCAGATCGGACTACATCTTGCACTGGAAGGAATCACAGTCGGTACATTCCTTTTTTGTAGGATTGAGCTCATCAGAACACGACTTTTATAGATACAGTGGTAAAAAAATCAAGGCATGATCCGAAGATGAATATCCAGTTCAAAAGAGTCGAGATTGGTTGAAGATCCGCGATCAGTTTTTGTATAGTCGATGCGGGATATCAGCTCTTTCAGCAAGGCATTCTTTTGTTCTGGATCTTCGGCGTGTCGATATGAGTCTAAGATTCCCTCGAACCGGGGGATAAATGTCTTGCGTTGATCGCCGCTGAGCTTTATTTCTTCAATTCGGCGCTGAGCTTCCTTCATTTCTTCTTTGCACTGTTCCAGGTCTGATTTTACGGCATGGCTTCTTTCGAGGAATGTATCCATATCATAAATATCCTGTTCAAAACAGATATGGATCTTATCAAGCTGCTTCTGAAGGGTTGATGCCTGTGAAGAAGCGTTCTTAAGCTGACTTTCGGCAAGCTTCAAAGCGCCGTCATCCGGAACCATCGTTCCATCAAGTTCCAATTTATAATTTTCAAGAATCTGCTCCAAGGAAGATAATAGTTTCTCTTCGACAACAGGAAGATAGGATGCAACCGTGGGGCATTTTGAGGTTGTACACAATAAAACATCATACGGTACGGATGAGTGTTTCCCGTTCCTTTGCATGGGCTTTCCACACACGCCGCAGTAAACAAGCCCGGAAAGGGGGTTCTGCCGCTTGCAAGTATGGGGAGAGGTATGTGCTTTTAGGCGTGCGGAGACCTGGTCAAACGCTTCTTTCGATATGACACCTTCCCACCGCGCCGGAACTACAAGACAGTCGTTATTCTTAGGGTGTGATACCTGTTTTACTCCGTTAATGACTGTGGCAACCTGTTTTCGATAGCCGATCCGGAGCATTCCGATATGAACCGGATTTTTGACAACGCGTGCGACTACCTCACGGGTCCATACTTCCCCACGGGGTGGCGTTATGTTAAGATCATTGAGGATATCCGCTGTCTTGTGTATGCCAACAGACCCATCGGTATACTCGTTTCCCTCAGTCATGAGAGTGAAAATCATCTTTACCACTTCAATCTGCTCATCATCTGGAACGAGCGTATAGCCTTTTTCACCTTTGAGTTTTTCTCTCTTCCATCCATAAGGCGGAATACTCCCAATAAATTTTCCCTGCATGGCGGACGTGTTACGCCCAGAGATAAGCCGGCGCTTGATCGTGCGGTATTCCATTCGGCTTCGCAGCAGACCGAAGTCCATCCATTCCTCGTCGTTTTCCTGCGTGAGATCATAAATTTTCAGCGGGGTTATGATGAATGTACTGGAATACTTAAACGTGTCCATCACGCGCCCCTGGTCCTGAGAATTTCCCCTGGAAAGACGTTCGACCTCTACTGTGAGAACGCCAGTGGGATGTATCGTTTCCACATCAGATAAGAGATTTTTCATCTCTGGCCGTCCGGATATGGTTTCACCGGAAACGACCTCACGATACCACTTTGCGATCTTGATACCCAGCCTTATAGCCAGCTGTTTTAGAATATACTCGTGCCTTGCGAGAACATCTTCGGCTCCATTCTTCTCCGCTTCCAGATCATCTCTGGATTTTCGCAGATAGGCAAAGTATATCCCGTTAGGATCCAACTTTACATCATACATTACACAACAAACCTCCCTTGTCAAAAAGTTGCGGGAGTGTTACAATATAATCATTCCATAAAACCTTTTCCAGATCAAATGTAACTTCCCCAAGTTGCAGAATCCCCTCAGCGCTCCACACCCGCTGAGGGGATTTTTTTATTCTTCGACAATGTCTGATGATGAAACATCAAGAGACAGACCTTCTTCTTTTAAATCTTTGTAAGAATCAAACCCGTACTGCCGTGCGCGGATATCTAAATAATCTTCCAGAGGAATCAATCCCATATTTGTTTTGACGTATTTAGCCATATTATCACTCCTTCTATTTAGAACTTTCTGCTGCCTCGGCAGCTCTTCTTTCATTGGTTTTCCTCTGCATTTCTGCTCGGTATCTCAAAAACTCACTGGCAGTATGAGATTCTTCAGAGTTTTCCTGTGTTGCCCTGGTTTGTGCTGCCGTAGTATGGACCTTTGCAGAGGCCGTTGATTGAAGTTCAGTGGATACCTCTGTTTTAGATTTTGCGACTGTGGAATCATCATTCCATGTGATGGTAATGTGTTCCATACAATATTGTACGCCCATACCAGATAAAAATACTATTCCGATTATTGCGGCGATTATTATTTTCCTTTTCATGGCATTCTCCGATGATTTTTTTTAGACTAAACCCAAGGAGGTGTAAAGAAATGGAAGCACTCAAGAAAAGCATCATCGAGCTTGTGAAACTGGCGGACGATGAGGAACTATTAAGACTTATTTACAAGTTACTCATCCGTAAGTAAACGAAAAAGGAGTCTCACTCACGAGGCTCCTTATTTCGTATATCAATAAGCCCCTGAATAAAGTCGGTTGCGATATCAAGGATCTTGTCCAGGTCTTCGTCGTGGAGCTTATTATAAATAAATTCTGTAATATACAGCCTCTCCCGGTCATCCCTGTTCCGTAAAATCTTGTCCACCAGGTCCGCTACCTGGTCGTATTCATCCTTCGGCGGATCTATTTCCCCCTTTCCAGTACGTAACCATTCCTCAGACACGCCGAACTCTTTCACGATCGTCATAATGAGACGATCAGTTGCATTGGCCTTCCCATTTTCAATAGAACTCAACTGTGCCTTTTTTAACCCGACTTTTTCACCAAAAGCATCAAGTGTCATGCCTTTGGACTTTCTCAATTCTCGAACTCTTTCATTTATCATATTGCCACCTCTTGTGTATATTATACCGCACTCCTAGGTGTTTGTAAATAAAAAAGTTCAGAAAACAAACATATACTATTGACAAAGTATGTTTTACAGACTACAATGTATGTAAAACAAACATCAAAAGAACACAGTGACATATTAAAAACGAAACGGAGGTGATGCAAATGAAAGTCATATTACTGGATCATCACATAACATACTGCGAGTCTGAACCGGAAACAGAATGCCAATACTATATCACAGTCGATGAGGAGACAAAGGTAGCGGAAGTTGCTTTTCGTCTGCCCCTCCACGATTGGTATGAACTCGCAATGTCACCGGTCTGGAAAAGTGTAGAGGTGTATCTCCATCAATCACAAACGGAAGATATGCCGATGCGCATCCCAAATCCAGTAGAGGCAGGGGAAAGGAGACTATCTGGGCGGAATTTAACCCGGACAAGCAAGATGAAGTTTTTCGAGCGGTTGAAAACTGCTTGGAATGTTGCCGTAGGCAAGGAAGATATTCTCCTTTTTCGCTAAGTTTCAATTCTACATCGGTGATAGCAAGCGGAAGTCTGGAACAGTTTAAAAATTGAAGTTCAAGAACAAGAACATATCCGGTTTCGGATGGTTCAAGTGTGGATGATTCAATTTTGATATCGTAACATTTTCGATTTTGGAAATAGTTCCAGAAGGTTCCGGCTGATCCGATCAAGCCCAAAACAAAAGTTACTATTTGAATTACATTGTCAACATTCATGGTAAATACCTCCATGAAAAGTATAACACACATTGAAAGGATGGTGGGTATATGTCAGAGAAGATCTTAGAATTTTTAAAAGCATATAACGAGCTTCCGAACGAGGCGGCGATCACAGCGGCCCATGCCTATCTGGAAGGGCTGAACGCCGGATGTAAGATTCGGAAGATGGAAGAGCAGAAGCATGAAGAAGACGTTACAGAGAGTGCATAGGAGGTAGGGAGCGATGGCTGTGATTGCGGAATATCAGTTAGGCGGAACAAAGATCCGGATCCATGATGACTGCTGTGTAAAGACAGAGAAAGAGAATCAGGAGATACTGAAGAGGGTCGCGGCCATCGCGACCGATATCTATATGAAAGAGCTTAAGAAGGAGGCGAGCTAAGATTATGAGATCCATGGTATTAAGCATGAGCCGGAGAGAGGCAGAGAGACGGATCCGCGCGAAGAAGCGCCAGATCATGATGCGCCAGGCGGTCCGCATGTGTGTCCGGTTCGGAATCGTGTGTCTGGCAGCGCTGGGGGTATTTATCCTCGCGGTGCCGCACATGACGATGGGAACCGCCGGAGTTTTCACGGCTCTGGCGGTGTTGCCGATGATGTGGGGAATGGAGGATGTGGAATGAAAAAATACCAATTAACGGATGAAAGCATGGAAATGTTTGGGCGAAAGCTTTACAGAATCAAGGCCGTTAAGAGTTTTGGGGATGTTGAAGAGGGAACCCTCGGGGGCTTTGTCGAGAACGAAACTAATCTTTCTCATTTTGGAAATGCGTGGATTGCCGGAGACGCGGTGGTTTGCGAGCATGGCTGGGTTGAAGGAAACGCAATCGTGGACGAAAACGCCGTAATTCGCGGAAAAGCCATGGTTCGTGGCAATTCGACCGTTAGCGATTCTGCGATAGTGTGTGAAGACGCATGTGTTGAAGAATATGCAACTATCTATGAAGATGCTGTAATTCGTGGGTACTCAACTGTTGGCGGAAGTGCATGGATCGGTAAAAACGCGATGATATTAAATTCATTGCATTATCTCACGGTGGGGCCGCTGAACAGAAAAGGGGATTTTTTCACATTTTTTCGCACAAGAGAGCGCACAATTCGCGTGGCACAAGATTCGTTCGTTTGCGAAATGGATAATTTTCTTAAGTTAATAAAACCTTCCTTAAAGGGGGCTGAGGAGACCCGGGGGTATGAAGCAGTGATTGAGCTGGCAAAAATACAGATTGATTTAAATGAGGGGATCTAATAATGGCGAAAAAGTTGTGGAGCATCTTCACGGATGATCTGGATCACTGTTATTTTACAGGTTCCCCGGAGGTGGAGCGGCACCATGTTTTCGGCGGGGCAAACCGGAGCAGATCTGAGAAATACGGGTATGTAATTCCGCTACATCCGACCCTGCACCCTAACGGGGTACGTTTCAAGTATACGAAAGAGAATCTGAAAATAGACGATTACTTAAAACAGCGCTGCCAGAGAGATTTCGAGAAGAATCACGGCAGCAGGGAAGACTTCATACGAGAGTTTGGAAAGTCTTATTTATAACCTCCAAATGGCACCTTTACATGTCACAGCATCTTATCGAGTGCCATTTTAATACATACCTCATGCCCCGGAGCGATCCGGGGCGGGAAGGAGGATACGATGAAGCAGTACATAGATACGGGCAAAGGAAGGACCGGTACTGCTACCGAAATGATAAACCGGCAGCAGTACCGGATAACGTCTATTCGGACATCCTGCTGCGGCACATGGGCGGAGGTGGGCCATGAAGTATAATTTCACGATCCACGGACGTCTCAAGGGGCTTAACGAGTACATCGATGCATGTCGTCGGGATCCCCACGGCGGGGGGCGTTTTAAGCGTAAGGAGCAGACCTGGGTAGCGTTGTGCATCAGAAATAAGCTTCGCGGACTTCATATCAAGAAACCGGTCTTTATTCATTATCACTGGTACGAGCCTAACCGGCGGCGGGACCTGGATAATATTGCCGGTTTCGGTCACAAGGTGATCCAGGACGCACTGGTGGAGTGCGGCGTGATCGCCAATGATGGTTGGAAAGAGGTTTGCGGATTTTCAGATACCTTCTCTGTCACGAAAAAGGAACCGTTTATCACGGTCGAGTTGGAGGAGGTGGAGTAGTTGAGAGAGAGCATGGTATTTTACCAGTCCTTCGCAAAGGCGATCAAGCTCATGCCGGAGGAGCTACAGTTACAGGCGTTGTGGTCCATCATTGACTATGGTCTGGATGGCGTTGAGCCGGATCCGGTAGCAGATGCGTACATAAAAATGGTTTTCCAGATGGCGAAGCCGCAGATTGACTCGAACATCAAGAGAAAGATCAATGGATCGTCTGGTGGTAGACCCAAAACCATAGGTTATAGTGAGGATAAACCTGTGGTTACTGATTCAGAAAACCATGGGTTATCGAACGAGAAACCTAATGTAAATGAAAATGTAAATGAAAATGTAAATGAAAATGTAAAGAGAGTGAGGCGCTTCACGCCACCCACACCGGATGATGTGCGGGAGTATTGCCAGAAGATGGGATACACGCATGTGGACGCTGACAAGTTCGTTGATACATTTTCGGCAAAGGGATGGAGAGTCGGGAAGACCAACACCCCCATGAAGGACTGGAAAGCGTCCGTAAGAAACTGGGAACGACAGGAGAAAGAGTGGAGGGAGGAAAAGGCCGCCAAAACTCAGAGCAAGTCATCGAACCGGTTCAAGAACTTTGAGGAGCGCAAGTATAGCCAGAATGACTATAACAAGATTATTTGGGGTGATCTTGCGAAGCCCGGAGGGGAGGGAAGCAGCTGATGCAGTACCTGTATGACGTGTATGACACCCGCGATGAGAAGTATGTGATTGAACGCAAAACCGCACAGGAAGTTGAAGCGGAACTCGGTGTTGAACGCCGCCGCATTGCCAACTATGTTGAGAAGGGCCTCCGGTTCCGGCGGCGCTACATCATCGAGAGTGTGGAAATTGCCAGTGACAACACCATTGAGACGATGCGGTGGAAGAGAAACTTTACACGCGAGTGGGACAAGACGAGATATGAAGTCAGGAGAAAGTTAAGAGATGCAGTTAGGGACGAGTGAACCGAAGTTGAAAAGATACACACAGGCTCAGGTCTTCATGGACATTCTTCGCCAGACGAAGAGAAAGGTGAAGCCGGGAGACAAGCTGACGGTTTGGAGCATCAAAGGATCCGAAAATGGTATTGCGCTGAAATCCGAAGTATGCCGCAAGGCGAAGGTGATCGCCGTGTATCCGCGGTTTGTACGGACGAGACTGTGCAGCAGGAATGGACGGCAGGCATGTGAAGAGAGCTTTATGTGGGATGATGTTGCGAAGTGGAATAAGAATTTATGGGAGGGTGAGACAGGATGAAATTTATTGATTTTTTTGCTGGAATCGGTGGGTTTCGACGTGGAATGGAATTGGCAGGACATAAGTGCGTTGGATTTTGCGAGTTTGATAAATTTGCAGTGGCAAGTTACACGTCGATGCATCTGTTGACAGATAAACAGAGAGAATATTTATCCAATTTCACAGAAAAGCAAAGGCAAAAAGAAATCTTAAAGGAGGAATATAGAAATGGAGAATGGTACGCAGCTGACATTCGAAGAGTGTATGCCGGAGACATACCAAAAGCAGATTGTTGGTGCTTTGGATTCCCATGTCAGGACATCTCCGTTGCAGGAAAACAGCTTGGATTTCAAGGGAACCGTTCAAGTTTGTTTTTCAGAGTTATGTACCTTATCGGACAACTCGAAGAAGAAAATAGACCCACTTACCTTTTCATTGAGAACGTTAAGAATTTGCTTAGTGTTAATGGAGGATGGGATTTCGCCAGACTGCTCATTGAAATGGAGCGGGGGGGGTATGATGCGGAATGGCAGGTGCTCAATTCCAAAGATTTCGGAGTGCCACAGAACAGAGAAAGGTGTTTCATTATCGGACATCTTAGAGGTAGAGGCTCCGCAGAAGTATTTCCTGTCGAAAGAGCAGACAGAGAAGATAGTATTCAAATAATAGGTCACAGGGACGGTTACAGAAGAAATACGCAGGTATTTGCACAAGATGGAATCACAGAAGCATTAAGCACTTGTCAAGGTGGCGGAAGGGAACACCATGTTGCCTTGCCATGCTTCATTGACTTGTGCCATGAAGGCTCGAAGATGACGGAGCAGGCACGATGCCTGAAGGCAAGATATTACAAAGGAGCTTCGAACCATGCAGGGCAAGATAGCGGAATCGCTATTCCGGTATTAACACCAGACAGGGCAGAGAAACGTCAGAACGGAAGAAGGTTCAAAGAAGATGGAGAACCAATGTTCACACTGACAGGACAGGACCGGCACGGAATCGCGATTGAAGTCAAAGAAGCAACGAAACAAGGTTATGCAGAATGCAGAGTGGGAATTGGCAGCGTGAACTTCTCAATGCCAAACAGCAAGACAAGAAGAGGAAGAGTCGGAAAAGAAGTTGCCAATACGCTAGATACAAGTTGCAATCAAGGAATATTTGTGCAGGTATCAGAAGAATTAACGGTATATGCAGTGTGGTATGAAAAATATCAATGTTACATAGCAATCAGAAAACTTACACCGAAGGAATGCTTCAGACTGCAAGGATGGACAGATGACTATTTTGAAAAAGCGGATTTTGTTAATTCGGACAGCCAACTATATAAAGAAGCTGGTAATGGAGTAACAGTTAGTGTAATTGCAGAAATGGCCAAGAAAATGATGTGCTAATAGGAGAAGACATGATTTGCGATATCAAGAAAGAATACAGCGATAAGTTCGATGAGCTTCGCAAAGCCCGCG
>ERZ809074.4055-NODE-4055-length-12676-cov-3.962760_pt1 | contig 12676 bp, 10 predicted proteins | sample MGYA00520795_ERZ809074 | MGnify/ENA primary metagenome ERZ809074 (study PRJEB31570, sample SAMEA3212989) | Homo sapiens | biome: human-gut; feature: human gut; material: fecal | place: Sweden | collected 2011 ...
ATATAAAACTATAGAAGATTATACAGTTGGATTCATTACCACTCCAAGATTAGCAGAAACTCCTTTAATTATTGGTTGTCATTCGTCTCTTAAAGAGTTTCTATCTATGGCTCTTTATAGTATTGCTATTTACGACAGAGCCCTATCTGATCAAGAAGTACAAGAAGTTATCAACTTTATGGATAAAGCCAATAAATTATGAAATACGTAATTGGAAGATCGGTCGACGGATTGAAGGTTATCCTGCATGAAGGTTATATCGACCCCGTCTTGAGAGAAGAGGGTACTATGACCGCGTACCGGCATGATTCGTCCAAGTTAAGAAGTGTGCTGAGTGGTCCTGAGTGTACGGTTTGACAAAATGAGGAAGCACTCCTGGCAGGGTCAGAATAGCAGTACTGAGTTTGTCCTTTATCTTGCCCCCTGAAAGCAGCAAATTTGCTTTAAAAAACAAAAGGATGAAAGGATTGACAGAACTGATTGTGGCGGGCTGTATTTTATTCGGCCTGCTTCTTACGCCGCTGGTTTTCTCCATACTGGATTTTATCAGCGGAGTACGCAAGGCCCGGCAGCGCGGTGAAAGGATCACCTCGGACCGGTATCGCAGAAGCGTAAAGAAAGTGGCCGGTTATTATAACCTGCTGTTGGCATTGGTGGTTGTGGACTGTATGCACATGGGTTGCAGCTGGTTTCTCAACAGTTATTACGATTACCATATTCCTACGTTCCCGTTCGTTACCCTGGCGGGGGCGTTCTTTGTAGCCGCCATCGAGATCAAGAGCATACGGGAAAAGGCGGAGGATAAGGTCAAGAAGGAGCTCACTGACGTGGCCCTGCTTGCCGTGGAAATCGCCAAATACAAAGATACGCCGGCGGAAGCTGCCAAGGCGATTGCGGACTATTTTAACGGAACCTCAAAAAAGGAGTGATATGGAGAGATATGCATTGTACATCCTGTTCTTGTGCGGCATCTGCCAGGGATGTGGAAGTTCCTCGCAGGTTCACCGGAAAACGGAGGTAAAAAGCATCTCCGATTCTCTTCTGGAGGGTAACGGAACATTTACGCACCGGGAAAATGAAATACATACCGATTCGAACAGGAAGAGCAGACAGGAAAAGCAGGAACGCGTCGTGCTTTTGTTCGATACGGACAAGCCGGTATCCCCGCAGACCGGACTTCCCCCGGTCAGGGAAATCTCCTTTTCCAAAGCCCTGGTCCGGGAGGAGTCACAAGATGGACGGGCGGCTTATCGGGTGGAGAGCAGCCGGGCGGACTCTTCCCTAAGTGTACGTACACACAAGGAAGAGGAGGATAAAAAGGATCTTGAGAGCCGTAAAAAGACAAAACCCGTATCACTGCTGCAAGGGTTTGTTTCCGCCCTCGGAGCGCTTGCGGGTATCTTCCTGCTGCTCACTTTCCTACGCACGCATTTCTTTTCTAAAATCAAATCGCTATGCAGAAGGATATTCAAAGAATAAACGTTTATACAGCCATTGAACAGATGAAACGCCTTTCCCAAGAAGGGGAAACATTTTCCCTCTCTTTCCGTAAATATGACCGCCAGCGACACAGTGGCGGGGATACGGTAAGGCTCAACCATGCCCGGCTTCGCCCGAAGGCTTCGGATGAAGAGATTGAGAATGCCTCTTATAAGCTCTTTCTGGTGGATACCGATACGGGCAGGGCCATCAATTGCTGGCAGATTCTTGTGACCAGTTTTAACGGAATTAAAACTTATGTGTAGATTATGGAAATCAGAAGAACCGGAAATACCGGATTTATAGATACCGGGGAGGGGCAGCTTATCTCCTTCGCCATGGGAAAGGGATGGTCTCCTTCTTCCATCAGCTTCAGCCGCCCGGAGAGCTGGCAGACCCGCAAGATACGGGTCGCGGGTGTGAATATCGTGCCCATGGGTGTCAATAACGACCTGCCCGGCGACGTACAACATCTGCTGGATAACTTTTACGGCGGTGAGGGTATCATGGGTAAAATACAGGGATTGCAGTGGGGAGAGGGTCCCCGCTTCTTTGAGGAGGCCATCGACTCCGAAAACAACCGCTTTTACCGCAAATGGATACTCGATGACGTCATACAGGCGGATCTGGAGAGCTGGGATTACCGCGACTATATGCTCCGCTGCCTGGTGGATCTGGTGCACATGCAAGGGTTCTGGGTAAAGTTTATCCGTAACCGGGGACCGCGTATCGGAGAGGGAGGAAGAATAATCAGACTGGAACATATCCCTTACAGGAAATGCCGCTTCGAGTATCCCGATGACAGACACGATTTGCCACAGAACGTATATGTGGGCGACTGGCCCTTCCCCGACCCCGACAGACTGGCCAAATATCCCGTTTTCAATCCGGCGGACCCATTCCGACATCCGGTATCAGTCGGCTATTTCAACATATACTCCTTTTGCAGGGACTTTGTCAGCACGCCCCGTTTCCTGGGAGCTTTCCCGTGGCTGGAACTGGCGGGCACCATCGCCCCCCTGCTGGCAGCCTATAATGCCAACGCGTCGGCACTGAGCCTGCATATAGAGAGCCCGCAGGCCTATTGGGACGCGGCAGAGGACAGGATCAGGGAAATATGCAAGCGTAAGGGGGTACCTTATTCGGCCAGAATGCTCGAGGAATTCAAGGATGAAGCCATGGAGAAGTTCGCTTCAGGAGTGACCGGCAGGGAGAATGTGGGCAAATACATGCACACGACCAGGTTCTGGGATGCGGACGCCAATGACTTCCAAGGCTGGACGATAACTCCCATCGACAAGAAAATAAGGGATTATATCGAAAGCCAGATCAAGATCGCCAACAAGGCCGATGCCGCGGCCACATCCGGGTTCGGACTGGATCCGGTGCTCTCAAACCTGATCATGGACAACAAGCTGTCCTCAGGGTCGGAAAAACTGTACTCCATCAAGGTGTACAATGCCAGTGAGACGGCCATACCGGACATGATCCTGTGCAAACCGCTGATGCACTACATACGGGCCAATTATCCGGGAAGCAGAACACAGGTGGGGCTTTACCGGAGCGTGGTGGAATCCGAGCAGGGTGTATCACCCGCAAACAGGATGAAAGAAAATATATAATATACAAATATGAAACTGATATTTGATAAAGATTCAAACGGCACGCAGGAACTGGTCGACGCCCTAGGCCTGATCGATGTCCGCACGGACTTCTCCAAATGGAAGCCGTACATACCTTTAAGCATACGTCGCCTGAGTGCCATCATAGGGCAGGAGGTTTATGACAAGGTTCTCGACTTCTACCAATCGGCAAGCGTCGATCCGGATGGCAAGCTCACCCGCCTGCTGGGAATGATGCAGCAGTCCGTAGCGCTGTTTACCTGGCTGAAAATCATCCCCACACTGGATGCGCAGCATGGGAACACAGGCAGGCAGAAGCGCCTGGGGGAGCACGAAAAAGGGCTGACAGCCTTACAGGAGTACAAGGATGAAGCCAACATCCTGAGTCAGGCCTACGAGTCGGTAGATGCCCTGATAGCATATCTGGAGCAGGAAAAGTTCGATTTCTGGATACAAAGCCCCAAAAGGAAGGCTGTATCGGAATTGCTCCTGAGTAGCAAGGAGGCATTTGATTTTTACTATGTAACCGGCAGCCACCGGCTGTTTCTGACCCTGGCACCCATCATCCGGGAGGTGCAACAGAGGCATATCATCCCGATAATCACGTATGGCCGTTATGAAAAGCTGGTAGCGGGCCAGCAGGTGGCAGAGGGGTTCCGAGACGCCGTCTGCCGGCCGCTGGCCCTGCTGTCCATGAGCAAGGCCGTGGAACGTTTGCCCGTGGAGGTCCTGCCCGACGGTGTGGTGCAGGTGCAGCTTGCAGGAAGCGTCCGTGAAAAACTCAGGGCGGAAGCCGAAGCGCGCAAGACAGTGGCAAAAAGCCTGGAACAAGATGGCATGCGGGATCTTGCCGCGCTGGAGGACCTGGTCGCGGCGCTCGACGCCGCACCGGACGAACCGGATCTGTATGTACCCTCGATCACCCTTCAATCAAAAGGCATAACATTCTGACTATGAAAGAAATTACATACAACAATCAAAAGAAAGAGATTCCGGACTCCCTGGAGGAATTATCACCCAAGGAGTATTACCGTTACCTGGAGTTGGTATTAATGATGAATGCAGGGGAGATTTCTCCTTTCCAGATGCGCTGCAAGCTGCTTTCCTGCCTTCTGGGGATGAAGCACAGCCTTCTTCTGTGCCGGGGAGAAATACAGGAAGAGCTTTTGGCGCAACTCCCCGCCCTGGACGGGTTCTTCGATATCACCTCGCAGGAGGGGATGACGGTTTACGACGCCCGCCTGAAAACTGGCCGGAACCTGCTGCCCGCCTATAAGGAGTGGAAAGGCCCGGGGGATATGCTCTCGGGGATTACTTTCGGACAGTTTATCGAGTGCATGGGTGTGATGGCGGAAATGGAGCGCGCCCGGGAGCAGGGAAATGAAGAGGGTATAGGGGAACTGATATTTTCCATAGGCAGACTGCTTTATAAGAAACAGGGCCCTCAGGAAACCGGCACTCCTCCTTTCCCGGTCTGCTTCCACGCATACATCTTCTTTCTCGCGGTCTGGGAGCTGATTTACAGTGTCCCCATTTCAACCAACGGGAAGGACATCGACTTCTCGATCCTGTTCGAGAAATCCGGGCGGGGGAATGCAGGGGACAATACCGGCTGGGTGGGAATCTCGTACGACGTGGCCGCATCGGGTGTTTTCGGTGATTTCAGACAGGTAAACGACACCCCTTTCTGGGATGTGATGCTATACATTTATAAATGCAGGTTTGAAATGTTACATAACAATAAGAAGCAATGAAGTATTTTACAATCAAGGAATTAAGCCACAGCGATACGGCCGTGGCACGCGGGATTGACAATACCCCTACGGGGGAGGTGGTTCACAACCTGACAGAGCTGGTGGAAAACGTCCTCGACCCGCTCCGTGAAAAGTACGGGAAGCCCATCCGGGTAAGTTCCGGTTACCGGAGCGCTGTGCTGAACAGAAGCGTGAACGGGGCGACCTCCAGCCAGCACCAGCTGGGTCAGGCCGCCGATATTACTGTAGGCAGCAAGGAGGGAAACCGCCGGCTTTTCGAGATCATCCGCAAGGATCTGCCTTTCGACCAGCTGATCGACGAGAAGGATTTCTCCTGGGTGCATGTGTCATTCCGCAAAGGCAAAAACAGAAAACAGGTATTAAAACTCTAAAACTGTTTAGCTATGGTAGATTTACAGCAATATGAAGAGTATTGGTCGGGTATAACGGAGAGGATTCCGCAAATAAAGAAGGTGGTGCCTGTCACCTTCGACCCTGACATGGGCGCTTTGGTCCAAGGGCTTAAAGCGGACGAACTACCGGCGCTGCTACTCATCATCCCAAGCGCCAAAGGAAAATCCCCGGATGTGGACAACCTGTTGGAATTAAACCTTTGCGTAGTTTTCCTGATGGACAAGACCGATCCGCAGCGTAAGGGGACTTATCAGGTGTTAAAGGAGTTGCAGCCCGTCATGGAGAAGATGAAAGCGCAGATGATCGATGACAAGGCTGCGGGATGCCACCTGCTCTCCCGTCTGGACCTGTCGAGCTTATCCACCATTCCCGAAGCGGGATTTTATTCGGTCTTTGCCGGATGGAGCCTGGGATTTGAATTCGAAACGCCATGAACGAGGATCTGATAAAGCAAGAGTTTGTCCGGGAGAATATCGAAAGGGATATCCGGGCCATTTTCGAGGCGCAATACCTGATCGCCACCGAAAGGGTGTATACCTCTGCCATCTATCCGACTCAGGTCGGACAGGGGCGGAACCTTGTCCGGGAACAGGGGCACGGACGCCTGGTGCGGGTTACTACCGGCCGGCTGCTCAGCGCCTTACGCAACCCCGTTTACAGCGTCGGATTTTCCGGGCGGGGGGTGGTCTCCACTTCCAACATCCCCCTCTATATCCGCTTCCTGGATATGAAGAAACATGGAAACTGTGGCATCTATAACCGCCAGGTATGGGGAATCCTCTGGAACAATTCGCTCCAGACCATAAAATACGGATATGGCAAGGAGGTCCGCGACCGTATTTATGCCGGATTACAGGAAGCTTTCCAAAGAATGGAAATACGTACGGATTCCTAAAGATACATTGTCCTTTTGTCCGGGAGACGGCCCGCCTATTTTTGTCCTTAAAAATAACGTTATGGGAAAATTACAACCGGATTATATCACCTGGACGCTTTCGGTCAATGCGGACGGGTTACAGAAGGAGATGCTGAAGGTGCGCAACAACACCAAAGAGCTCAAGGCGGAGAACGTGCGCCTGAAATCCTCCATGGAAAAGCTTGCCATACAGGGAAAACTCCAGAGCAAGGAGTATAAGGAACTGAATGCGCAACTCAAGGCCAACAACCGTACCATCTCGGAAAACGGGGAGAAGCTCCGCCTGCTCGAAAGCCGTCTGAACAACGCCGACAAATCGTATGCCCAGCTCTCAAAACAGGCCAGACAACTTCGCAGGGAGTTGGACAATACGGTAAAGTCGTTACAACCCCAAGAGTACGCCCGTCTGGAGGCGGAACTGGCAAAGACCAAGGAGGCGATGGAGCAGCTAAGGCCCAAAGCCGAGGCGGTGAAAGAGTCATTTTTCAGCCTTACCAGGATGAAATCCGCGGTAGTCGGTTTTTTCGCCGGTATAGGTGCCAGTGCCGGCTCCTTCTTTGCAAACAGCATCTCGGAGGCCAGGTCCTGGATGTCCGAAGGTATCAGACTGGCGGCAAACGCCGACGGTGTCAGGCGCGCTTTTGACAAACTCGACCGCCCGGGGATGCTTTCGGAGCTCAGGAAAGCCACTAAAGATACGGTGAATGACCTGGAGCTCATGCAGGCCGCGGTACGCGCCAAAGACTTTCGTATCCCGCTCGAGGACCTGGGGAAATACTTGCAGTTTGCCCGGTTAAAAGCACAGCAGACCGGACAGAGCGTGGATTATCTGACTGACTCGATCATAACCGGACTGGGTCGTAAATCGCTGCTGATACTCGACAACTTAGGCCTGTCGGCCGCGGAGGTCAACGAGGAGATGACCAAAACGGGGGATCTGATGGCAGCGGTGGCTGCAATCGTGGACAGGCAACTCGCACAAGCGGGGGAGAATTACGTGTCGGCTGCGGACAAGGCCGCTCAAAAAGCCGCGGAGCTGCAAAACAGGCAGATGGAAATCGGAAGGCTCCTGCTTCCCCTGCAAGAAAAATGGAGCAGTCTCTTCCAGTCTCTCAAGCTCGGTTTTTCAGATGTGGCGCTCTGGGTATTGGAACATAAAAAAAGCATCATTACGCTTATCTCCGTGGTTACCGGTTTTATTCTGGTTTATAAAACGGTTATTCTTCTGCAAAAAACATGGAACGGGCTTTTAATGCTGGGCAAGGCGGTCAGCCTGGCCTACGCCTCGGTTGTGGCCATGCAGAGAGGAAACATCCTCAGAAGCGCTGCCGCCATGAAAATGTATAATGCCTCGGTGGCGTCCAACAACATCCAGGTAAAGGCATGCACCGCATCCACTTATCTGTTTGCCGCCGCCAAGGCGGTGCTTACCGGGAATATCAACAAGGCCCGGATTGCCATGCAGGCCTTTTATGCAATCACCAAAATAAGCCCGCTGGCCATAGTGGCCACCGTGGTCGCCGCCCTGACATACAAGCTGGTGTCTTATCGCAGGGAACTTACGGCGACGGAAAAAGCGGAGCGGAGCCTGCACCAGGTGCGGGCGCAGGCCGCCGACACCGTAGCCACCGAAACCCGGGAACTGAATACCCTCCTGGGAATCGCACGCAACGAGAAAATAAGCAAGGAGCAGCGGATGGAGGCCATAAAAAGGCTCAACGCCTTAAGTGAAGAATACCTTGGCGGCCTGAGGCTGGAAACAATCAACACCAGGGAAGCCACGGCCGCAGTGAAGGACTACACGGACAACCTGTTGTCCATGGCCAGGATACGCTCGGCAAACTCAAGGCTGGAGGAGATCCAGAAAGAAAAAAGGGCACTGGAGGAACAACGTAAGGATATCCATGCCAACCGGAATCTCTGGGACAGTTTCAAACTGGGGCTCGCCAAAGGGTTCAATTCCTTGTCCGTAGCGGTAAAGGGGTATTCCGACACCTGGTCGGAGGGGGTCATCCATGACTATTTTGCAAGGGAATTCGATCAGATACAAGCCTTGAACCAGGAAGAAAAGAAACTTACGCAGGAGATCACGGCCTCACAGCAGGATATCATTAAGGTCGATACCCAATCCGAGGCAAAAACCAAGGACCTTATCCAGGCCAAAAAGGAAGAGATTGCCCAGGCTGAGCGGGAAGTCGCCTCGACGCCGGCCCTGTTGGCCGCCAAAAACCGGAAACTCCAACAGTTGAACGAGGAGCTTAAAGCGTTGCAGCAGCTGGGGACTATCCGGGAAACCCCGGACGGATTCGCCTCGCAGACCGACAAAGTCCTTTCGTCCCTGAATGAGAGGCATGAAAAGGAGCTGCTCAAGATCCGGGAAAACAAGGAGAGGCAGCAGCAGACACAGGCGCAATACAATAAGGCCGTGCTGGCGGAAGACATAAGGTTTCATACCCAAAGGCTCGGTATCCTCGAAGGGCTGGAGAAAAAGACCGCCCGGACCAGACTCAGGCAGCTGGCCGACATCCGGGCAAAAATGACGGAAAGCTCCGCCAAAATACTGGAGTTACAGCGGAAACTGGATGAAAACGAGGTTGCCCTGCTACAGGAACAGCGGGATAAAAAACTGGCCATACAGGAGGATACGTACAAGGCCGCCAAGGCACAGATAGAATTGAATTATGCAAACCTGCATATTACGCAGCAGCAGCGCGACATGTTGCTGTTGAGCCTGGAGGAGTCCAATTCCCGGGAAAGGCTCGGCATCCTGAAGGAATACCAGAAAGATGTGGAAGCCCTGGAGCTACAGACGGGGGATGTGAAAATACAGGCCGTCAAACTCTCCGGGCAAAAGGTATTGGAAGCGGAGCTGGCCAACGCCAAAGACAGGGCCGCGCAGCAAAAGGCGATCGAAACCATGCTTTCCTCTTTCAAAAAAGAGTTCAACCTTTTCAATCTGCCGGATGAAACGGACCTTCAGCTCAAGGTGCTGGAAGCGTCATACCGGGCCCGGCTGGAACTGATCCGCAATGCGCTCAAAAACGAGCTTGTCACAAAGGATCAGGCCGCCCGGCAGGAAAGGGAGCTGGAAGAAGCGTACAGCACCGCAAAACTGAACATAACCCGGGGTGCCGAAGAGCGCAGAAACGGGATTTTGGAGAAGTACGGGCTGCTCGGATTCCAGCAACGCTATGCCATGCAGATGGCGGCCCTCAAGCGGGAGAAGGAACAGGGGCTGATAGGTGCCGAAGCATATGCAAAGGCCGAAAAGATGCTCAAGATACAGTTCTGGAAAGAGGCTTTCGATTATTATTCCAACCTGTTTTCAGGGGCTGTCTCTGCCCTGCAAAACGCCGAGATCGCGAACATGGAGGCCAAATATGACGCCGAGATCGCCGCGGCACAGGGAAACGCGCAGGAGGTCGAACGACTGGAAACGGAGAAGGCGCAGAAGAAGCTGGAGATCGAGAAGAAATACGCCGACGTGCAGTTCGCCGTAAAAGCCAGCCAGATCATTGCCGACACGGCCGTGGCCATCATGAAAGCGCTCTCGCAATTGGGACCGATCGCAGGACCGGTGGCAGCAGCACTGATGGGAGTAACCGGGGCCGCCCAGCTGGCCGTGGCCAATGCTGAAAGACAAAAGGTAAAGAGCATGACGCTCTCCGGAGCGTCCGGCTCCACACCCGTAAGCGCCGAAAGGGTGGTGAACGCTTCCGGGGGATATGACCAGGGAGGTTACACCGGGGACGGAGACCGCTACGAGGTGGCGGGCGTCGTCCACAGGGGGGAGTATGTCATTCCGGTGCCGGAAATGAAGAACAAGCGGGTGGTTAACATGGTAAAGGTCATCGAAAGCATACGCCGCAACCGGACATCGGCCAATCCATGGCCCGGGTATTACGAGGGAGGGAAGGTCACGGAGCGAGAGCGTCCCGGACAGGACATCGACCGTCTGAACCGGGCGGCGGAGAAATTGGAAAGGGCCTCAAGGAACCTCTCCCGGCCGGCAAAAAGTTACGTCCTGCTGAGCGACATCAACGCGGCTCAGGATTTGCAGAAGAGTTCAGAGAAACCATTTACAAGAACAGACCAATAATACAACCGGTATGGCATTAACCATTCAGACAGAGAAAGGGATATTCGACCTTCCCCAGGATTTCAGCGTGGAGATAGAGAACACGTCGCCCATATACACCGACAAGGGCAGCCAGACGATCGCATCGACGTTGCCGGCAACCGGGCACAATCTTTCGATGGTGGATTACATCCACCGGCCGGATATCCGCAATGCGCCAAAACGGGACGCCGCGGCGGTGGTGACCGACGGGGTTTACCGGCGGACAGGAAAACTCAATATCACCTCCGTATCAACGGAGTCGGGCATCGTATGCAACATCGGGTTTGACGAAAGCCTGATGTATGAAGCCTGGAAAAACGTTTCACTCAAGGAACTTCCGGGACTGCCGGTCATCAAATACCCGGAAGGCGTCGCGGCCCTTGCCCGTCACCTGGAGGAAGTGATGCGCTACCAAACCCCGGCGGATTATCACGTGTTCCGCATACAGGTGGCGTCTGAAACCCTGGAAGAGACGGAGTATCCGGAGTTCATCAACCCCATAGGGTCGGACGGGAAGACATACGCCCTGCTGAAGGAAGCACGGACCGAGAGGGTTGTCATATCGGGCCAGGCCGTAGATGTAAAGGTGCCTGCAGGATACGGGATATCGCCGTTCCTGAAGGTATCCCGCATATTGGAGATGATATTCTCGGCATACGGCTTTACATTGGTGGAGAATCCCTTTGCCACCGATTACCAGCTCAGCAAGATGGTCGTGCTCAACAATGTGGCGGACACCATTGTCACCGGAGAGATCGACTACAGGAATTTGATGCCTGACTGTACCGTCAACGAGTTCCTGGACGCGCTGTTTTGCCGTACCGGAGCCAAGGTTTACGTAAATGCCGGCCGGAAAGCCGTCATACGCCTGCTCAAGGATTCGATAGGCGCAACGGCATCCGCCGACTGGACACCGCTCAAGGCCTCGGAACCGGAAATAAACTACACGCCCGCAAAGCAGCTCAGGCTCTCGGCGGGCACATCGTTCAAGGAAGCCGAACCGGCGGCGGACTCCTTTGAGAAATTCCTTAAGCCTTATGGGGGGATCATTACGGAATTTACAGGGGACCGGGACGTGCCCGACGAACTGTACATAACTTACCAGCCTTCCACCGGAAGATATTACAAGCGGGACATCGTGAACAAGAAAAAGAAGTGGATATCCAGCGACTTTTTCCCATGGGACAAGGCCACCCCCGGTGTGGAATACCTGGAGATAACGGGAAAGGACGAATGTGTCCCCATGGCATTTAAAACGGGTCTGCTGACTCCCGGATATCTGGCGGGGGCGGTCAACATCAACACAACCCTCAGAGGGGCCGCCAAGGAGCAGGGGGAGAAGAAGCAGACACCCTTGGCTTTCTGCTTTGCCATGGGGAAAACCAATCAGATTATAGGGGCCGGGGCCCTTGTGGAGGAGTATTATTTCGGCAGCTCACTCTGCCGGGGGCCCAAAGGCGAATACTTTCAGGACCCCGGGGGGAATGTTTACAGGTATTCACTGGTTTTCAGGGGAGAGGACGGGGCGTTTAACCGGTTCTTTAAGGAGTACGACGCAGTCCTGAGGCATGCCGATCATGTCTATGCGGTGCAGATGAACCCGGACAAGGCCGGACTGCTGAAGCTGGACACTTCCCGGCCGGTCATGTTGCAAGGGCAAAGGATGATGGTCGAAATCCTCAAGTACGCGCTTCCGCTGCGCAAAGGACGCCCTTGTCAGGTGAAACTGCGTTCCCTTAAACTCTTGCAGCCCTACGACCTGGACAAGGAGCAGGAATTAGCGCCGATGACTCCGCAGCAGGCGACATGGAAGGTCTTTACCTATTTCGACAGGGATATGGAACTCAGGGTGCAGGAGCTGCGGGAGCAGCCCGGGATCATCAGGGTCGACGTCGTGGCAAAAGAGGTGCTGACCAAGCCGGAAGAGGGTGATTTCGACATGTACCCGCCACCATCCTTGCAGGATGTTGCCGACAGAAGGAAGATCATGTACACCTATAAGGGGAAGCTCAAATACAGACCGTATCCACCGGGGCTTACACAGGAGGAGGTTGTAAACTACAGGGCGGGAGTCATTGCCGTAAAGATATAAATCCTGTCCTTTAAACTACCGTGCCAAACGGTCATTTTTGCAGCATGGAAACAAAAAATCAAAATAAGATAGTGACGGCGCCCTCCCTGGAAAATACACGGGAGCTTTACGGGATTTACCGCCAAAGATACGGGGCTGACAAGACCCCGGAGGACTTTTACCGGTTTATGACAACCCCCGGCGTGGAAAGGCGATCCTTTCTGCTTGAGAATACCCGAACGCAGCCGCTATCCATTAATAACACGATAATTCATAAGTGCGTATGGGTTTCGAGATTAT
>ERZ809074.4057-NODE-4057-length-12670-cov-8.982957_pt1 | contig 12670 bp, 8 predicted proteins | sample MGYA00520795_ERZ809074 | MGnify/ENA primary metagenome ERZ809074 (study PRJEB31570, sample SAMEA3212989) | Homo sapiens | biome: human-gut; feature: human gut; material: fecal | place: Sweden | collected 2011 ...
AGGACTTTCTGGTTGCGGAGACAGGACTCGAACCTGCGACCTCCGGGTTATGAGCTGCGGTCAGGAATACTTTTGCGGCGATTATTCAGGGGTTTGGCACATATTGACGGCTTTTTCCAACGCTCCGAATCCACTGAAATCTGCCCAATCCACTGTGTGCTAATCCCGTATGGGTCAAAAATGTGGTCTTAAAAATGGGTCAGCCAAGCAGGCAGCTTTCACTGCCAAATTTGGACTTACGACACATTCAAGACCACTTTGGATTCACTTTCCGATGGTTACGCTGCCCGGGTTTTCAAGAGATTTTTCATCCCCCTGTTTTCGAGCCAACCGCCAATACCGGAAGCTTTTCTTACTCTGCCAGTAATCTCCCGCCCTAGTTCCAACATGGGTCAAAAACATGGGTCGGGCGGTTTTCCTCTCCCAAGGCAGAAACCAACTCCCATCCCAAGGTGTCGTGATTGTACCATAGCTTTTAGAAATTGCAAGTCTTTTCTTCCCAAAAGAAACTGCCGCCGGATGGTATCAACCGATACCACCCGGCGGCAGCTAACAATACGAAGTAATCAAATAAGTGGAAATCTTACTCTGCTAACAAATCAATTTGCTACCAATGCAGTCAGAGCATCCGCTGTGTCCTTAGATTTCTCGTCACCAGCAGTCTGTGCGATCTCAGCAGCTATCGCCTCTTTATCCATCTTCAGCTTATCCAGCAGGAAAGCATGCCTCAAATCAAAGCTTTGGAACACATCATCCCATGTCAAAGCATAGACTTCATAGTTGTCAATTTCAGCAACCAAGCCCTTTTTGCCTTTAGACTTCTGGGAATCGTATCGTGCCTTGACATCGTCATCAACAGCGCTACATACAGCAATAAACTTCCATCTGCGGTACTGGCTATTAAACAACGGTTGTTTTCGGACGTAATCCATATAGTCTTCAATTTGACGTAAAACCGCTTTGGTGAGCACTACTTTGGGTGCTTTCAGCTCAACGACCAGATTTTCCTGAATCGCACTACCATTTGCATCCTCAGTATTTCTTGCAGCACAAGCAAAAATATCCATCCGGCGAAGCTCTTCTTCATCTGGTGTCAACACTGGATTTGGAGCCTTATCACCATAGAGCAAGTACAGATACTCTTCAAGCGCCTTTTGCATTCGCTTGTCTGCCGTTACCAGGTGATACTGTTCTCCGAACAGCCAGTAATGCTGCTCCACAATCTTTTGAACGTGGTCACGTTCATTCGCATATCCTGCACAGTCAAAGACGATTGTCTTGAGAACCTCGATGACCTTATACCGGTCTTCAATAAAACGAATGGTTGCTATAATATTCTCCAGATGTGTCCGCTTTAACACAGATGCAAATTCTTCACGCTGCTTTGGCGACAGTTGAACAATTTCATCGATAATGGAAAGAACATTTTCCCTTTCTTCGGAGCTGAGCAACAAATTCAAAAAACCCAGTAAAGATTTTTCCTGAATCGGCTTCAGGTTATGGAATATCCTAGGCTGAATTCGATAAATCTCCTTTGTGACTTGCACCAAATCCTTTTTACGTAAGGCCCCGTAAAAGTCATTCGGGAATGTAGGGAAAGAATCTCTGGCCTCCATTCGCGCAATGGCTTTATCCACTTGTGCCGCCATGTGCTTATGCAAGCTTTCTTCTATAACATCCTGAATTTCTTTGCTTAACTCTTTTAGAACCTTCTTGTCTTCATCATACTCATTCAACGCAGTTTGCCCATCAAGTTCTACTCTTTTGCCCTTTAATGTAATTCCGTCTCTCCCCAAAAAGAACGGCGAAGTGACAAATACACTGTGGTTAAAATTCACCGTATTACGGTTAAATGTTGTCGTATCCTTCGACCTAACAACACCCTCTTCATCCAGGAAATACACAGAGAAATTCTCTGTAATTTTCTCATTCCAAACAATCAACGCAATTTTGAACGGGATTCTGGATATTAGGATTTCCTTTTTAACACTTGCATCAGTATTAATGTACTTTCGATAATCCAACTCTGTACCATTGATGGTTAGTACGATTTTCTTATCCTTATTGAGGTACAGATACCATGCAAAGGCTTTGAGCATAGTATCTTCTAACTGCGCAAAGGTTACATCATCTTCACATATACCATCAATGCCACTGATGATCAGTCTCGTGCCCGTTGATCTCGTTGTTGGTGCCGGATCAGAAACATCGCATTGGTTTTTATCAGCATTCTCCAAGCTGATTGTATACGCGATATTGCCATCTGGTGTTGCCGTTACCGTCGACCATTCAGCCAAGGATGCAAAGGAAAAACACGAGAATCGTCCTTTGCCCTTGTTTGCCTTTGTTTTGATTTGCAGGGATCGGCTGTTCTTTTGAGAATCGAGGAATGCACCAAATGTGCGTTCAAGGGAATCATAGGCGATTCCATCTCCGTTGTCAGTGATAACAATCTCTGCACTTCCTGTCAGCTCATTGGGAATACAATCAATTGCAACAGCGGTTGCATTGGCCTCAAAGCTGTTCCATACATATTCGCACAGGGCATCCTTGTAGTCCTTCGTAATACCCGAACTCTCTACACTCTGATTGTTTACACTAAGCTTAAGAATCATTTGAATACCCCCAACTGTCTATATCTGTCGCCGAGGTTATACTTCTATATTTGTATTCTATCATGGAATTTGTCCAATTTATAGCATCAATTTAGGAAAACACAAAAATAGTTGTTTTGTAGACTTGCAATAATCTGCAGTTATCAGCCATCCAACAGGGAGGGCTTGTGCTATATTGCAGCCTGTGGCAAACCAAAAGAGCAACTATCACTTCGTTTCCCACAAATACGCCAGTCAGCAGGCTCGTTATTTGGCTCAACCGAAATTTATATTTTGTACAGAATATTTTTCATTCTCCTATTGACAAATCCCTTTCAGCGTTGTATATTATTTCCATCAATTTCTGAATTTTGGATGAAAGGAGTTTTATATGAATACATCCAACACTAATGACTATTCCGTTTTTAAGGATGCGCTAGGGAAGCGCATTCAGCTTTTGAGAACTGCAGCAAGCCTAACGCAGGAGGCACTAGCAGCGAATTCCGGATTGACGCGCACGACTATCGTTGATATCGAGAAAGGTGCTACAAACCCCACATTAGAGGGACTCGCTCGCATTGCATCTGCACTGGGACTCAAGGTGCCCGACCTGTTCTCTTCCGGTGTAGCGCACCAAAGTACCTACATCATGCAGCCCACCAGCGGAAACCTCTATACACCCTTGGTGGAGCAATTGACCACAGTTAAAAATGGTGAGCTGAATATCCATGTTGCCTATGCTAAAAGCAGTGGCGTCGATCTGCTGACAGCGGCACTCCAGACCTTCCGCAGCGCAGGCGGACACCTCCGTGTACTCGCTGGTATTGATCAGAAAAACACGACCGCTGAAGCCCTATACAAACTCACAAAGCTCTGCGACGAACTCTATGTAGTCCATGATAGCGCATTTGCTCAGACATACCATCCTAAGATTTTCATCGTCCGGAATGCGGATCAGGCATGGGTCGCTGTGGGTTCCAACAATCTGACTCGTGGTGGTTTGTGTACCAATTACGAAACCTGCAACACTCAGTTTCTGAATCTGAACGATACGCTGGATCACAGATCTTACGAGAATCTGACGGAAGCATTCACCCTGTATCAGGAGTCTAATCTGGTAAAAAGGATTTCTTCTGTTGAGGACATCCAAGAGCTTCTGCGTAATGGTCTGATTGTTACCGAGCAGCAGAGCCGACAAAACTCTACCAAGCGCAGTAGCTTCAGTGCGAATACACACTTTGGCCACCGTGCAGTTTCCAATCTCCCCACCGCATCGGTAAAGATTCCCGTCCCCGCCAATTTGTTTGCAGGCACATCTTCCAATTCTAGGACAGGCAACAACGAAAGTGCCGCCACACAGCAACCTACCGCACCTTTGCATGATTCTGAAGTCACCGCAGCATCTTTTCTTTCTTTGGAAGCATCCAGTGATGTACAGGCAACCTACTGGTTCGAAATGCGCGCAAGCACCGGCGGCTCTAGAAACATTCTCGATCTTTCTTCTTCCGCTAAGCTTCAGAGCGGCACCCACCCCAATGTAGAAAACGGATCTATCCCCGGTAGTGTGGCCTTTTTCGGTTTGGCTCCCATGGCTCGTGATGTGGAGAAGAATGTCACTATCGTCTATAACGGTATTTCCTACTATCCCAGCACCATCAAATTTGCACCCAATAATGCATCCTGGCGAATCCAGCTCAAGGGAGATGCGGAGACCGGCGACGAATCCCTTTCTCAGTATGGCAAAACAGACTTTGCCTATCACATTCTCGTTTTCCATCGTGTAACCTCTGACCACTACATTCTTGAAACCATGGCCGAAAGCGAACTGGACGCACTGAAAGCAAACAGCGAATTCTGGGCAACCAACGGCATTAATAAGTCTTCCAAGGCATTTGGTAAGATCAGAATTGGATAATCCCAATAGATAAGACGCAGGCCCGAAAGCCTGCGTCTTTTACTATGCCTTAAAGGAGTTGCGAACCATTTTCTCTTCTGCGCTTGTAAGACCATACATCTGGAAAATAATCTTGTCGATTTCCTCCCGTACATCTGCAGCGGTTTTGTAGTAGTTATCCGCATTCTTTATTTCCGGAACACCATCCCACAAACCACACAAGTCCGGCTCATTCCGGTATAGTAGCCGTTCCAAGGCTCTGACCGCATCCAATGCCGTATAATCTACACCATGTAAAGTAACCATGCTGTTCCATGCCTCTCGGAAAGGAACAGGAATCTGCCGTACAACACTCTGCGTCAGATCAATACCCCCCATTTTCAACCGTACAAAAAAATCAAACACCTTGGAATTAAACAGCGCCAGTATCATCAAAAGATCCTCAACTGGTGTTGTCTGGAGCAATTGAACGGATTGGCAAGTTGGCATTGACGGTATGATCGATGCAATCATAGTCCGTTGATTGGTGGGAGAGGTAAGACTTCTCCAGCACAGAGAATACGGTTGATCATACCTATCAAGAAATGATTCCCAAAATTTCTTATCAATAAAGTATCTGCACTCCGGAGCAGGCTTTGGGGCAACAAAACTATCACCCGGTTGCCGTCTAGCAGATGCCTTTGCTTGATAACGTTCATCAGCACTCATTCCTGCAAATGTGGAAAAACGATTATCATATTGTTCGATGAATTTTCCCTCATAGATTGGGACTCGTGTTTTTTCCGACTTTGTAGAAATGTGTTCTGCATGCGCAGTAAGGTGTACCAACCTACCAAAATGACACTTTGGAAATTCTTTTGCAAACACTGACAGCGATCTGTGTGTTCGAAGTAAGAACGAGAACTCCTTCGAATCTGCCACATTCGGAAGCAGTCCTGTTTCCGGATTGATAAGTTCCAGCTCCTCGCTCGTAACATTGATTGGCACAGACGACAATATCTGTTCTTGCTTAGTCAGTCCATAATGTACCTTTATGCCACCGGCATGTTCTCCTCCGAAGAAGAGTACACAGAATTTCTCGCGGCTGTCAATTTGGAAAAGCTTCTCCCGATTATCAAAGAGAAACACCTCTGAAAGTGATCCCTGATTAACAAAATGTCGGAAGCAAGACGAATAGCAAGTTGATGTAACCAGCGCACTTTTCGCTATAATCGCTGCAAAACCATCTTTTTCTGTCAATCGAGAAGCTAGCTCAGCAAACATTGCATATGTGTTCAGCTCCCCAACCAACGATACTTTCAGGAGCGGATGTTTAGGGATTTCTTTTTTCACCGAAGCATAATCATCTTGCAGAAGCTGGTAGTACTCCAACAGTTCTAGCCAATTAACCGCAAGTTTTTTAATTTCCTTTTCGCGCTTGTTTTTCTGCGAGATTGCTGAAATTGCAGGACAAACCGGTCTAAAAAATGCCCGTTCTTCAAAGCGGAGCTTTTCCCATGGCGGATTTCCTAACACGACCAGGTTTTGTTGTTCCAGTTCCAAGCAATTGATTCCTTCTGTCTCAGCATACAATCTGTTAAGCGCAAAATTATCAAACCTCACTTCTAGCGGTGCAATTTTATCGCTATGAAGCAATGGATTGCCTACAATAAAGTTCTTTGCGACCTCACGAAGCAAATTTTCATCATCTTCAGCTTCAACTGCAGAAACAATCCGCGCAATGGTGATCATCAGTGCTATTGGGTTGACATCTACACCCCTCAACTGAGTTGCCAGCTTCTTTCTGGAATAACCCAATACATGATTATCAAAATACTGGATTACCGCTAACAGAAATTCTCCGCATCCACAAGAATAGTCCAGGAAGGTTATATTCTCATACTCATTGCAGCAAGCAAAAGAGTCTGAATCTATCGCACGCCTCCGCTTTCGATCCATGTAGCTCTCTAGCGCACGATAAGTAATTTGCGCAGAAAAGTCAGAAGAAGTATAATATGCCCCCGCAATATCTCGGCTAACTTTATCGATTTTATATCCAACTCTCTCAGGCTGTACGCAAAACTCGCTTGCCAAAAGTGCATCATACAGGATTTCTGGTTTTGCTGCAAGTGCGCTTTCTTCTGGCCAATTGTTAATAATGCATTCGCGGTTATTCTCAAAGAACTCTGTCGTGCTCTGTGGGATTAACTCAATTCTTTGATAGAGCGCTAATTGATCTTTAATTGGCATATTCTCGCGCTTGAGAAGATAGCAAGTGCCATGGCAAAAGTAAATCGCCTCGAGATGCAATACCGCTTTTTTGACTTCGCATATACGCCTAAAGTCACCACGAAAAATTTCCGAGATGGTGGTCGTAATTGCATTTTGAATTATATGTATCTGGTTGCTCATGCTTCACCATCCTCAAATCTTTCTTGTGAACATTCCGCCCTCATAATGATAGTACGGACGATTACTGAAGGTCTGTGTATGAATAGAATTGAACTGCAGCGCAATCCATTCTTCTACTGTATCCCATTCGTTTTTCAACCCAGGATACATCTCATAGAACTTCTGGCACAGTTGTAACATCTGCATTTCATCGCGAGTCTCCACTCTAAAACCAAGAATTGCTAGAACAATGTTGTGCAATACCAAGTTCTTGTACTTGGCCTTGCATTCTTCGAACGTCTCAGGAGAAGACGAAATCAACTCAACAATTAGTTCTGGACTAACCTGTTCCTTACGTGCGATAAACTCCAACAAGCCATCACAACCCAAGGATTGTTTATTCACTCTGGTTCGAACAATCTGACAATTCGCATCTAACGCCTGGGCCATTACTTTATCCAATTTGTTCGCGATCGACGTTCCGGTTATGTCTATAGCAGGTACTCCAACAGTTTCATTCAGTTTCGAAAGCTCTGCTTTATCAAGCGCATATGCCTCAAGAATAATGTCATCAAGTTTCTTTTCGCAGCTTAATTTCACTAACTCGTCTTGCATTTCTTTCAGGAAAAGCTGCCATACAAAAGCATCCAAAGACGCGAATTCAATAACCGGTACTTGCCATTCCAAATTATTAGGTCGCACTTTGAGCTGCTCTCTTTTTCTGTCATAACATTCTCGTCCTAAGCTATTCAGCTCAATTCGATCAAGCAAACCAGTAGGAACCGGAACTCTTGAAATGTATCCGGCTGCAACCGTAAGCTTTGGCGAAAGCGCTCTTAAATAATAGGAAAACACTCTAGAGTTCAACAGTGAAAGATGCGCGTAAGGACTTCCCTGAACATCTCTAATCCCCGGTCCAGATGCCACAAACAGCTGACCTTCTTCCAGCAGACGAGCGTTGAAGCCGGATGTACCAGTATCGCTATAGACCAGCGATGTTCTATCGAAATACTTTGTGTTGCGCAGAGCCGAACCCTTAGTCGCACGAATATATTCGCCGTCAGCGCCCCATTTTAAGACATAGCTATTAAGTCCACACCAGCGAGAATAACTGCCGCCTTTACTAACAGGAATCCACTCTGGATCATTTAAATGTTCCCAGTAATAGCCTATTAGTCTAGCTGCATCACCCGTTGAAGTGCCCTGCATCGGGATTCCGTAATCTCCGTATTTCCCTGGCATAGCATGTACAGTATTGGGGGTGGTTTGGCTTAAAGAGAAAGCCATGTGTTCACCACCAAAAAGCTGCGTCTGTTGCATAAGCAGCACCGAATCGGAGGCCTTTCCCAGTACTGCAGCTTTTTCTTTAAGCGGAATATCTCTCAATGTCAACACTTTGACACATGCATTCGCATACGGTGTTTTCGTAACCCTGACCAGCGCTACATTTGCCTTTTCTCCACTTAGATCATAGAATGCTCCAGAACCTAAGTCTGCAATTGATTCTATCGTATTATTGGTGATAAGTTCTCTTCGCAAATTCTCGAAACTGTCTAAATACATCCAGCTGCTTTGCGTAACAAGTCCAATCGTTCCACCTGTTTGAATTTTATCGATGCACTGTAAAATAAACGCATTGCACAGATCGCACTTGGCGTTAGGGAAATGCTTCTTGAGATGTTCCTTCATAGAACTAGCCATACCTTTAACGGTTTGGAATGGCGGGTTCGTATAGATCTCTGTAGCGACAGCGGTCATGCTTTCTAAATTCTCACGCTTGCCATCCGCCACTCTTCTGATTCTGTGCGTTGAAAAGTCTGCCTCCAGGAAGCCAAATCCATTTGGCTCAACGGATGTAAAAATATTGGGGCAAAATAGTCTCCAATCAACAGTAGATACCTGCTGTACTTTAGCCAACAACATCAATGCTTTAAGCTTCAGGTTCACTGATGCGACCGCTGCCAGATTGGGATCCAATTCATATCCATATAAAGCATTGAAAATATTCTCAATGCAAGCGATAGGATTATCTAATTCTCTATACCTTAAAACAAACAACTGGTTCAAGATATGGGAAAGAAAATTACCACCACCGCAAGCTGGATCTAAATATACAGAACTAGCAGTCGTTGTTCTAGGAATACCTTTTGTAAGATACTCAATCATGTATTCTTCCGTAAAGAACTGGGTACTTTCTAACCCAGAATCCAGGCTAAGTTTGTTCACATACTGATAAGCCCACGATAAAATATCATCAACATAGTCTGCATAGCGATAAATGTATTTTTCAAAATCCGAAACCAAGGACGAAAACATTTCCCAGAAGGATCTGCGGCTCGACTCCTTGAACTCAATCTCAAGCAGTTCCGAACTGATCATCAAAAACACATCATCTTTCTCATTAGATGATTCATCGTTCTGGATATCACAGAAAATAGTTGTAGCAAGTAAGCTAACAAACACCATTTTGGATGTGCTGGGGTTATTAAGCTTTCCGTTTATTTCCTGATAAGCATTTACCGTCAGCTTCTTTAGTGCTGTCCTAGCTGCTCGTGCTGTGGGCGATTCAACTGTATGGTGAGTTTGAACTCGACCGTCTGCCGGCTTCAAAGCATCCTCTGGCACCACCCACATATTTCCGATACGAGTTGCATTCTTAATTCTATTTTCAGTACAAAGCACTTGAACACGTCGTTTAGAAATGCCCCACTTTGTCGCAGCTTGCTGTGCAGAAATGTATCCCATATTCATCTCTCCTTACTCGCATATTATATTCTCTATCAAGAACAATATCAAGATAAATTTACTCATCTCATCAAGTTTTTTGACGAGACGAGTAAACTATGGATGTACTATCCTAACTCTTGTAGTAATCTAACGCCAATTTTGATTCCCTCCACAACCCCTGCCCTCTCATGATCCCGGCAGAGCTTGCAAACCGGATAGACGATTCTGTCCATCTCCCGGAGGGGCATCCCGTTCATCTGCCGGTACAGTTCTTCGAAATCCGCCTTTATCTGCTCACTGTCATAGGGGTTGTTTTCGTTGAAGCATTCATACAGTAATCCTAGGACAGAATCCGCATCCCCATAATTGGGAGGATTTTCAGCTACCTGTTGTCTTAATTTCTCAAGGAATTCTTTCATCGGTCAGACTCCTTTCCCAGTTCCAGCATCAGTTCAGCGCCGTATTGCAGGCCGTCGAGAAAGGCCTTGCGTTCATATGCACTGCACAGGCGACAACACAGATTGAAAACTGCGTTGTTATTATCCAATGGCAGTACACACAGATACTCCTCCAGCTCCTTGAATCCATCACCAATCTCTTGGGGATCGTGCTCATGGGATTCTGCATAGGCATGGTAGAGCTGATCCAGTACCGTCTGACAATCCGAATTGCCAGAGTCAAAGGGATGAGTTAGCATATAGGCTTTCATTGCTTCAGAAATGGACTTCAAATGTAACACCTCCAAAAATGTTTTGGTGATGTTACCTTGGCTTCCTCAAAATTGCAACTGTCATTAGTGCCAAATTATTGCTTGGCGGCCGTCGGTTGCACCGTCAAGTGGTCGCTAACAAAACACAATAAACAAATAGAATCCCTTGTATTTCAAACCGTTCGACATAATTCGCACAAATGTTCTTGATTATTCTCTTGCCGCCTGATATAATAAATCCATCGTCTATAATAAATCCATCGTCAGGCACCCAACTTATGAACTAAACTATTGAAAAGTACCGATGAGGTCGGCAGATGTTCGACCTCATCCCAACCATTCCGCTCCAGGGTGGAAGGGATGCAGCGTGATGGCTGTGTCGGTCAACATCTGCCGACCTTTCGTACTGGACAGGCGGTAAAGATGAAAAACATCAACTACTACGGTCAAAAGATTACTGTATCCGATGAAGTCGCGGAGTTTTTGGAGCAGGATCGTTTACGGGAAAGTGCTCAACGAAGAAGTGACCAGCGTCACCTGGATTTCGTTGGGAATGAAATTTACACAATGCCCGGTCTGTTCACAGACGAGCCAACCGATCCAATCTTTGAGCAAGCATTCCTTCTTTTGCGGAAGCACAAACTCCGGAAGATCTTTCCAACTCTGCCTGATGACGACCAGAAACTGCTTCGGTTTTACTACTTTCGGTTCTATACATTGGAACAGATCGGCAAGGAATTTGGTATAAGCAAAATGGCGATTTCAAAACGGTTGCGGAAAATACTTGACCTCCTGCGGAGTCTCGTGGAAGATGAGGCTCCGTATTTTTCGCAAATTTTTCTCGAAACCCGGTTTACAAATCTTCTGTGCGTGTCCTATAAAGTGAACCACAAACATAAGAAAGCGCTCCGTTCACGCCCTGCACTTGAAAAATTTGGATTATGTAAATATTCTTCTCGGCAACGCCGCTTTCTCGCAAGGCAATTACCTGACGATTCTCATTTTGCTCTTTGGTCGAAACGCGGATGTACCCACAAGTTGTAGATTTGATATTACTTCACATCCTTCCATTTCTGCCACACAATGTCACATTACCGAACTGACCGCCGAACTTCTGCATACTTTGGTCGAGAAGATCGTGGCGCATGAAAAAGAAGTGGTAGACGGGCAAATCATTATGCAGGTGGATATTTACTACCGCTTTATCGGCTTTATCGGCAAAGTAGGATACAAAAATGGTGAAGCCTTACAGGCTCCCGAAATTCGCAGAAACACGAAGTTGCTTGTGGAGGCTGGAGTCCTGCCAGTTCAGTAACGGCAGGCGGCCTCTAAAAAATGGTGCGCAATGAACACAATACCCCTGTCATCATCAAATATCCCTTCTGGCAGATGACGGCGAAGAACCCGAACGCTACCTACGCCTGCATCAACCAAGGGCAGGCGGTTTGTCCGCAGGAGATTGAGTGGCAGGCGATCTGTATCGATGCGGATAATGGCAGTGCCCTGCGGGGTCTTTCGCAAATGTAAATGGGGGACACAAGGAAACGGCAAGTTAACCGCTTTTGCAAGCGGCCGTCCGGCGTTTCAGAAGCACGCAAAGCACGCCGAGGGTAGTGATACCACCCATGCCTCGCACACGCAGAAAGCCCTGAGCGCAGGATGTACAAACCGCAATTTCGGCAGAAGCGAAAAAGATCACGCAGCCCAGCGGGGCCGCGACGCCTCGGGACAGCGACACGCATAAGCGCATCGCTGTCCCGCAGGCTTTCTGCGTCCTTCAGAAGCGCCTCCGACCAAGACCCAAAAGCGGCAAAGTACGCCGTTCTGACACCCGGCCCGGGGATGTTCGTGAACGTGCGGAATGCGCCGAGGGTAGTGATACCACCTCCATCCGAATCGCCCTCTGTTTCGCCGTGTAAGCCCTTGTGTGCGATTTTTCTTGAAGAGCCGAGTGTGTACCCGCTTTTGCCCGTGAAAGCAAACGTGGGCCATTTGTGAGAGAAGCCGAGAAACGCAATGAGGAACGGTTGGGGATAAAGTTTATGGCGGCAGTTTTGTCAGATTTTCTCCCTCTGCTGATAGTGGGGGTTCACAGAGAACCGGGAAATGTATGTATATAAAAGCGTGGCGGATTAAAAGGGATTTCACTGGCAACGCAAAGCCCTGCTGTGACCGGGGGAAGGCCCCTGTTTCGGTGTGTAAGCCGCTGTGTGCGATTTTTTGAGCGAAGGCGAGTGTGTACCCGCTTTCACGCATGAAAGCGAACGTGGGCCGTTTGTGCCGGAGGTATTGAAGTCCGTGTGACCAGTGTGTTGGATACATTGGTATGACTGCGTTTCCTGCGCTTTTCACGGCTTTTTCGAGGACGAAAAAGAA
>ERZ809074.4064-NODE-4064-length-12646-cov-10.054405_pt1 | contig 12646 bp, 17 predicted proteins | sample MGYA00520795_ERZ809074 | MGnify/ENA primary metagenome ERZ809074 (study PRJEB31570, sample SAMEA3212989) | Homo sapiens | biome: human-gut; feature: human gut; material: fecal | place: Sweden | collected 2011 ...
GGATTTACTTTAATACGTTAAAGTGTGACCATATTTGAAATATTTTCGATTTTTTTGTTGACTTTTTATGTGTATGGTGTATAATATAATTGTAGCAAGGGAACAGAGTTAGAAAGAGAGGTTATAATATGACTGTTAGAGATTTAATATTAATAAATGGTGGATGGGATTACGATGAAATGTTAGAAGTTTATAAAAGGGTAACTATTGAAACATTACCTAAATATGATGTATTGCATAAGTATGGAGATAATGAAATTTTAGCATTTAGGGATAAAATGATAATTATTAAATAGTTCGACATCGAACAGGAAGGAGCGTATGTATGAGAGTAGGGGACTTATTGTTAGTAATTAGTAACAAACAATTAGTTGAATTTTATGATAAACATAATGAGTTAATATGGAGCGGGTCAATGAAGGACATTAACACGGACATATTGAGCGAAAAGGTACAATGGTTAATTATAGAACCTACCGGATGTTTAGAAATTTTCATTTAAAAGGAGATTAAATATGGCAGTTAGAGATTTATATGTTTATTCAAATGATGAACAAAATTTTATATTATTCGAGGAAGGATTCGATAAACCTTGTTTTAAAGGTAATTTAGAGGATTGCCCTACAGAATTAATTGATAGAACAGTATATCAGTTTCAAGCTATCGACTTTAATACAATAAAGGTAGTATTATTATAAGTAACAATGTTTCACGTGAAACATTCAATAAAAATTGCTGACCTAACAGGCATTTCGGGGAGAATGGAGAAAATTATGAATGAATTAATGACACTTAACACAACAGAATTGAGCAACAAGAAACTTGTAACACAGTTTACAAGAATCAATAAGGCTATCGAAACAGGAAATAAATCCAAGTGGACAATCGCTGACAGTATTAAGACAATCGTAGTTGACGAGTTATACACTGAAGATTTTGAAACCGAAAAGAAACTTGCAGACGCTTTCGGTATGAGTCGTTCAAATCTTAACAAAATGAAAAATGCAAGTATTTATCATGATGAAATTGTAGAGTTAGCTGACTGGACAGTTACTAAAATTATGGAGATTTTAGTAATTCCGAAAGATGCTATAGAACAGTTTTTGTTAGATTATGAAGTTAAATCGACCGATTCAGTAAAGACAATTAGAGAGGCTGTTTTAGCATGGAAAGAAGACACAAGCGTTGTAGCAGAATCAGAAGTTGTTGATAATGAAGAATCAGAAGTTGTTGATAATGAAGAATCAGAAGTTGTTGACAATGAAAGTTCGACATCGAACAATTCAGAATCAGAAACGTTTGACAATAATAGTGAAAAATACGTTAGCTTTTTCACTTTTATTAATACACTTAGCGAAGATGAAATTAAACATTTAATTAAAGTGATGAAAAATGAGGGAATCGGAGATGGTTATGCGTTGGAAGAGGTGGAAAAGTTATGGTCGAAAGATATTTAAAATCTAAGAATATTCCAACAACATCAATGGGGTTTATATACCTCATTGATGCTATAGAAATGGTAATTAAGGATAGAACATTAGCTTATCACATTGTTAGAGATGTATATACACCTATTGGTAAAAAATATGGGAAGTCGAAAGAATCAGTAGAACGTGCTATTAGATATTGTCTTACAAAAGTAGATAAACCTATAAGTAATACCGAGTTTATAATTGATTCAGCTATAGTTATAAAAAATAATCGTAATAAACAAAGAAAAAGATAATGTTTCACGTGAAACATTTCTTATATAAAATTTGCTGACCTAACAGGCATATCGGGGAGAATGGAGAAAAAACTATGAAGAATTTTAGAGACTTAGCAAGAAAAGCTACAACATTATCAGAACTTATGGAGAATCGTGAAAAGATTCAAACAGGGGAAGTAATTAAAAATTTTCCCGATGGAATCACACTTAATGCTGTTGATGTAATTAATACATCCGATGCAAAATATCCAGTATTTACATTTGTAGAAGATTCTACAAAATTCTATTGTGGTGGTATTGTTCTTTCAAAAATTGTAGATACATGGGTAAAAGAATATAATGGAGATTTAGGAATGCTAAACCATGATTTAGCAGAATCTGGAGGAGTTAAAGTCAAACTTACAGAAACCAAAACTCGTGATGGAAAGAATAATATTACAGAAGTAGAAGTGATTTAATGTCTAGCGAACTAGGAAAAAAAGTGAGTAAGGCGCAAAAGCGTCTTACTCGAATGATAGATTATTTGGGAGTAGAACATGATTCTATTCAACAACTACAATCTCAATTAGAATTAATTTACGGAAAAGAGTTTATTGGAGAACCTCATATTACATACAGAGGATTGACAGAAGAACAGCGTAATCAACTTGAGAGTGTAGTAGATGCATATTTATCTAGTGCTTATAGTGCAAAAAGGTCATTTAAAAAAATGATGCAAAATAAAGGTTTTTCAAAATTTTTAAAAAATAATAGCAATCAAACAATAGAAGAGGAAAAATTTTGGGATGCTCTATTTAAATCATCTACTTTCAATCATATTAAGGAAATGTACTATAAAGCGTCGGAAGAAGTTATAGACATTACTCAAGATTTAGTAGATTTAAAAGGTTTTGATAGTAATAGTGTAATATCAATTTTTAAAGATTATATGCAGTTATCATCAGAAGAAAAAGAAAAAGTTACGTTAAGAGAATATGTTGATAAAATGTTGCCACAAAAACTTCACGAGGAGTGATACAAATAATGTATTATGCAAGAGATGCACCTTTAAAAGAGATAAATTTTTCTACTTTTTACTGGCAAAGAAAAAATCGAGCAGATATAGTAAATGATGATATAATGTGTTTTGACATCGAAACAAGTTCAGCATTTAAGCATAAAGATAGTAACACACTCGAACCTTACACAGGTAAAAGTAAAGAATATTATAGGGAATGTGAAAAATACGCTTTGTGTTATATATGGCAATTTTCTATTAACGACAACATTTTCTATGGTCGTACATTAGAGGACTTTAAGGCTTTTCTCGATGAACTGGAAGAGTATGAACCTCACAAAAAGTTTATTTATGTACATAATTTATCGTATGAATTTAACTTTTTAGTAAATGTTTTAGAATTTTCCAAAGTATTTGCAAGGGAAAAAAGAAAACCAATGTATGCAGAATATGAAAATTATTGTTTTAGATGTTCATATTTGCTTACAAATATGTCTCTTGCTACATGGGCTGAACAAAGAAAATTACCAGTAAAAAAATTAGTTGGAGATTTAGACTATACAATATTACGAACACCAAAAACAAAATTAACAGAAAAAGAATTACAATATTGTTTTAACGACGTTCTTGTTATGTATTATGGACTTTTGCAATATAAAGAAAAATACGGAAGTGTTATAGATATACCATTAACACAAACCGGAGAAGTAAGACAGGAAGTAATTCATAGAATGAATGTAAAGGAGGAGTACAAATATAGAAAAAATTGTATAAATCTTATACCAAACACTTTGGAAGATTATAAACGTTTGTGCAAGGTATTTGCCGGCGGATTTACACATGCTAATGCGATACATGTAAACAAAGTTTTACACAAAGTTAGGAGTTATGATATATCGAGTAGTTATCCTACTGTAATGTGTCTAGAAAAATATCCAATGACACCATTTCAAAAAACGCTACCTCTAGAAAAGTACTTTAATAACGACAAGTATAGTTATATAATTCAATTTGAAGTTTACAATCTTAAGAGTGTACGTTGGAATACTTGGTTATCATTTAATAAATGTGAAAAGATAAAAAAATACAATCTCGATAATGGGCGTGTTATAAAATGTGAATATGCTGTTATTAGCATGACTAACATAGACTATGAAATGTTCAAAAAATGTTATAAATTTGATGAACTTAATATACTAGATTTCAGAGTTAGTATTAATGGTTATTTGTCTGATACGTTTATTAAATATATATTGGAATTGTTTGGAAATAAGACGCAATTAAAAAATATACCCGAACACGAACCATTATACATGAAAAGCAAGCAATATATTAACTCTCTTTATGGTATGTGCGTAACTAAAACTATTACAGATACAATCGAATATATAAATAATTCTTGGGTAAAAGAATTACTTACAGAAGAATCATTCATAGATAAAACCAATTATGAGCGTAAAAAACTTTCTAAGACATTTTCTGCTTTTCAATTTGGAGTTTGGGTAACATCATATGCTAGGCGTAATTTATGGAAAGCTATTTTAGAGTTAGATTATAATGTTGTATATTGTGATACCGATTCTGTAAAATTTATAGAATGTGATACAGATTTTTTTGATAAGTACAATGCAGAAATTGAACGTTTAGAAAATGAACGTGCCAAGATGCTTAATATACCATGTAATATGTTCGCACCAAAAGATAAAAAAGGAATTATACATAGACTAGGAATATTTGATTATGAGGGTGTATATGATTCGTTTAAAACATTAGGTGCTAAAAAATACTGTTATATAAAAGATGGAGTTCTAGAGATGACAGTATCGGGAGTTCGTAAAGGTGCTGTTAGTCAGTTAAAATCTATAGAAGAATTTTCCGATGGTTTAGTGTTCGACATCGAACACGCTAAAAAGACTTTAATGAGTTATGAGGATGACATGAAACCTATAGTATGGAATAAAGGACAATATGATGAATTTTACAGTATATACAAACATGGTATTTGTGCGCTACCTACGACATATAGTTTAGGAATAACAGAAGAATTTGACGAATTTGTTACAATGTTACAAAATGGAAGAAATGAAACGGAGATTTTGAAAAATGAAACAGAAATATTATTCGATTGACAATCTAATATCTAAAAAAGCAATATATAATATTTTGTTAGGAGAACGTTCTAACGGAAAAAGTTACGCAACAAAAAAACTATGTTTGTGGGAGGCTTACCATGAAAAGGATTTTAAAACTGGAAAACCAAAGAAACGTTATCAGTTTGGCTATTTACGAAGATGGAGGGAGGAAATAAAATCTAGAGATATAGAATTGTATTTTGCGGATATGCCTATAGAAGAAATTACAGATGGACAATTCAATGGAGTTTATTCTTATAGAAACGACATTTTTCTAAAAAAGGAAGAAGATGGTAAAATTGTAGATAAAAAATTGATAGGTTCGGCATTTGCATTGTCTATGGTTACACACTATAAGTCGTTAGCTTTTCCAAACATAGGTAATATTATATTTGAAGAGTTTATTACCTCTAGTGGCTATTTAGGTGCGGAAGTTAGAAATTTAAACGACTTAATTAGTACAATAGCTAGAAGAGAATACGTTAGAGTGTTTATGATTGGTAATACTATCTCCCGATTATGTCCTTATTTCGATGAATGGCAACTATCCCACATAAAAACACAGGAACAGGGAACAATAGAAATATATAACCAAACAACCGACCAGTACGACGAACACACAGGAAAACCAATAATTATAACTATAGCTGTAGAATATTGTGCAAATAGTGGAAACACTTCCAAAATGTTTTTTGGCAATAAAGCTAAAATGATAACTACTGGAGTTTGGGAGACTGACGAACAATCGCACCTACCGAAAAAATTAAATCAATATGAAACAAAGTATCAAATATTTTATGAATACGGAAGTAATAAATTTATATTAAATTTGTTACGAGATTTAGAAACAAAAGAAATATTACTATATGTATATCCAACAGTAAAAGAATGTCCGAAGAAAATTAAACGAATTGTTACCGATAAATTTAATTTATCTCCTACTTCAACGCTTTACTTGACTAAAGTATTAAAATATGATAGTATAATTATGAAGTTGATAAGTGATAACAAAGTTTGTTTTTCGGACAATCTCACAGGAACGGAATTTAAACAAGTAAGAAAAGAAAGAGGAGGTTATTAAATGAGAAGTATTGATGCATTAGAACCATTGGAGAAAACCGATACAAGCAAAGAAATCATTATCAATGAAGATACGACAGCTAATGCAATCGGAGAATTAAATGTAAATCTAAAAGAAATGACCGATAGTACAAAAGAAAGTATCGAAAAAATAACAACAGATTTTCAAAACACGATTAAAAAAATGTTTGAAAAAGACACAACACCAACAGAAACAGAAACAACACCGAAAGGAGATAATGAGTAATGAGTACAGTAAATCAAATTTTTAATATCGTAAATGATGTAGCAAAACAGACTTTTGGAGAAAAAGCAATTAGTGTTGTAGATACATCTACATTAGTAGCACTTGGAGACGCAGTCTTAAAAAGTGATGAAAACACAGAAAATTTCACTAACACATTAGTAGATAGAATTGGAAAAACAGTTTTCTCTACTCGTGCATATACTACAGATAATGCAGAGGGTATGGTTCGAGAACCTTTTGAATATGGATGTATCTTACAGAAAATTTATGTGGATTTACCTGACGCTAAAGAAAATAATTCATGGGAAATTGGAAAAGGAAATTATACACCTACTTTTGCACCAGTTATTAAACCTACATTAAAACAGAAATTATTCAATAAACAGACAACATGGGAAATTGACGTAACTATTCCCGATTTTATGCTTAGAACGGCTTTTACGAGTGCTACGGAAATGGCAGTACTAATTGATGCAATTTTTACATCTATGGAAAACATGATGCAGATTGCACTAGAAAATAATAAAAATTTAACTCGTGCTAATTTTATCGCAAGTAAACTTCATAGTAATAAACCATGCGGAGCAATTAATTTGTTAAATTTATATAACACATTAACAAGTCAGACATTAACAGTTGATGCTTGTATGCGTGATTTAGGTTTCTTAAAGTGGTCAACACAGCAGATTAATTTATGGGCTAAAAGATTAAGTAAAATGTCCACATTGTTTAATGATGAGGGGTATAAGCGTTTTACACCGCAGTCTGATTTAATTGTTAATGTATTACAGGACTACGATTCTGCTATTAATAGTTATTTACAGTCAGACACATATCATAATGAAATGACCAAAATTGCAAGCAGTTATTCTACTGTCCCATACTGGCAGGGTAGCGGACAAAACTACACTTTTGAAGATACATCGAAAATCGATGTAAAAATTGATGAAACAACTACAATTACAGAATCTGGAATTATTGCGGTACTTTATGACAGAGATGCTATGGGAGTAACAATTACAGAACGAAGAGGTACAACACAAAGAAATAATAAGGATGAATATACTGATTATTTCAACAAAGCAACGTACGGATATTTTAATGATTTATCTGAAAATGGAATTGTATTTTATGTAAAAGCGGTATAAAGATATAAACGACTTTCGACATCGGACATAATAATGTTCGATGTCGAACACTTTACAGAAAGGAAAAATGCTTATGTTTTTAAATAATTATTCAAATTCAAAACAAGCTGAAAAATTGTTATTAAAGGAAACAGAACTAGAAATGCAGTTACCACAGTCCGTCAATTATTGGATAGAAATGTTATTCGAGAAAATAGTTAGAATTTTTGAATGGAAAGGTTTACCATTTCCACAAAGAGAAATAGAAATGAGACTTATAACATCTGGCTATTGTGGATTCGTTAAGGACGAATTATTAGGTTATATGGTAGCTTATGGAGGTATGAGTAGACCGACGCAATATTTTGATGTATTTAAAGATTTTACATATAGCGCACCATTAGCGAAAGGCGGAACTAAAAAAATAGATAAAGAATGTGTTATTATTAATAATACAGCGTTAAGAAACCCTATGAATGTATTTATCAAAAGATATGCAATATTATTAGCACATTGTGATGTAACCCTTGTAATGTCTCTAGTAAATTTACGAACAAAAAATATTATTGCAACCGATGACCAAGGCACAGCTGATTCTTACAAAGAAATGTTTAAAAAATTCTATAAGGGAGAATTTTCAGCCTTAATTGATAAAGGGTTACTTGGAAGTGCAGATGGTGGATTGAATAACATAGCATTACCTACGAGTGGAAATATCGGTGTTATGGAATGTATAGATGCTAAAAATGAAATCATGCGTATGTTTTACAATGACATCGGAGTAAGATATACAAGAGACAAAAAAGAACGTATGATAGAATCAGAAGTTGAAAACGACCAACAGTTATTGTTATTTAACATTAATGATATGCTTAGACAAAGAGAAATTGCTTGCAAAAAAATTAATGAATTATTTGATTTGAATATTAGCGTAAAATTATCACCCGAGTTTAATATCATTGATAGAAAGGAAGTGGGTACAAATGACAATAAATGATTATATTACATTAGTTGGTAGCAATCCTTTTACAAATGCAGATTTTATGTCGAATGGATATGCCCCGCTAAATGATACAACTTTTCAATCTGTATTGACTGATTACATATCATTTAATCATGGAGAATTAAATATAAGATACATATTAGAGGATTCTGTACTTAAAAATCCAAGTATTATACAAAATGCTGTTGTAAATTGGTATAATACTCACAAATATCAATATGAGACTCTTTATAATACTACTTTGTTAAAATATGAACCTTTACAAAACTACGATAGAACGGAAGAAATCACAGACAATACAGAAAGAAGTGGAACTAACGACACGACTTTTGGAAGTAGAACAGATACAAGCACAGTAAATAATACTACAAATATAGGGGCACAAGATAACACCAACAAGGATGATGAAACTACTAAAATAGGTGCAATTAACACAGAAACAAATAGTTCGACAAGTAAAAAAGGAAGTGAATCTAATGAGAAAGAAGTTGCACCATATGACACGGAAACTTATTATAACCAAGAAAAAGATACATTAAGTTTTACCAATAGAAGTGATACAAATAATAGTACAACAACAACAAATGCAAGAACAGATACAAGAACAAATACTATTACTGAAAAAGTAGGTGCTAGACAAGATACAACAGAAAGTTCGACGTCGAACACTTTTGGAGGACATACAGACGCAACAAGTCGAAACGAAAATGAAACATACACACACAAATCACATATGTATGGAAATATCGGAGTGACAACATCACAACAGATGTTAGAATCAGAAAGAGAAGTTGCATATTTTAATTTTGTGTCTATAGTTGCACATGATATAATTAAACTAATTGCTATTTGTATATATTAAGGAGGTGTTAAAAATGGCTGAGCAATTAACATTACAAGTATTAAAAACATCGACGGATAAAAAATATTTGTCTAAAAGTGTAAATGAAATCGTAGAAAAAAAGTGTAGACTAAAAGATGGTAGTTCGATTGTAAATCCTGTTGTAATTCTAAAAAAATTGTCTGATTCTCATACTAGACAATTTAACTATGCTTATATTAAAGAATGGGGTAGATATTATTTTGTAAATGATATCGTAGAAATGCCCGCAGAACAAATACAAGTTTCATTGCACGTTGATGTATTAAATACTTATAAAGATAATATTAGAGGTATAACTACACTAATAGAACGACAGGAAAATATATATAGTCCTTATTTTGTTGATGAAGAAATGTTAGTTAGAACGACACGTTTTAGAGAAAAGAAAAATATAGGTGTAATAGGTGGCAATGTTGCTTATTATTATTTAACTGTCAATAACGGAGGTGTTTAAAATGGGCGTAAAAGATGAAAAATATTGGAATAGCATAAACCAAAATACAGTAAATACAGCAAAAGGATTTTGTCCTACAATGTTTGTAAACTATTACTATAAGGGAGAAGAATATACTACATATTATACCGATTTAGTAACAATTTTAACAGATACAGGAGGGGACTTCGATTCTACGTTAGTCGAAATACCACAAATAAATAGTAATATATCAACAAGTGATAGCGATATTGGTGCGGGATATATAGGTGTAATATCATTACATCATTGGGTAACAGTTTACGAACAATTATTGAGACATTCAACTGACCCAAATGTAGAGGATGTAACAGAACAAAGAAACACAAGAATAGAGTTACTTAAAAATTTTACAGGCTTAAATGGTGTTACATATTATTATCAAGATTTAATAAAACTAGAAAATAACAATAGCGTTAATTTTAACATTGTAGATTTTAATGCTAGATATTGGGGTGAAAATGGTGTAAAAATATCGAAAAAATTTAATGGTCGGTATTTAACATATAGCACCAAAAATACTACTACTGATAGCGGAGTTTTTTGGTCATCAATCCCTATATTTGATACAACTAGTTCAAAACTTGCAGAACAAGTGGAAGATATTATAAATGGATGGAATAATCCACTTGAGGACACAAAAAAAATATTAAATACAGAATGGACTTTGTACATTGACGGAAAAAGTAACCCATTATATAAATTAACATGGAAATGTGACGGACTTAAAGATATAGATACATCATTTACAACTATTAATATATGGGTGGGTACTTATAACGTATTGGATGATACATTCAATGATGATGATGGAACGAAGTTTAAAAATGTTGATTATGACAAACATAGCGTTAAGTTTAGTTATAGTGATTTAGAAAAGTTAGTACCTCAACCGTTAGTTGGTCATAACCCACCTAGTATAAGAATACAACTAGGTTACAGAGAATCTCCAACAGCAAGATTTGAAACTTCTACAAGCATGGGATGTGAATTATATTTTGATTCACACCCGCAAAATACTTTATACACCGAGTTAGGTTATTTAACCATGCAAAACGGAACTTGGCATAGAACTCAAGAAGGAGATGGAAGTACATTTACTGTAAAAGATGGTAAAGAAGGCTCAGATGGATATACCGAAGATAATGATAATGGTTATGATGATGGAAAAGATAAAGATGATAAAGATGATGATACAGGAGATGTATCAGCAGGAATTGGTGTATTAACTTCCACTTTTAAAATGACAAAAGAAAGATTAATCCAATTAGGTCAGTTTTTATGGGGAGCGAATATTTTCGATAAATTTTCATTGGTAAATAATAACCCTATTGAAAATATTATATCATGTAAAAGTATTCCAATTAATACAGACGGGGCAAACCAAGAAATTGTTCTAGGTAATGTTGCAACGGGGGTAAATGGAGAAAAAATTAGCAATAATTTTGCTAAACAGACAATAGGTAGTATTACAATTAATGAACATTATCATAACTTTTTAGACTATGCACCCTACACAAATGTAATTCTATATTTACCATATATAGGATTTAAAGAACTAGACACAACGTTAGTTATGAATAAGACACTACAAGTTATTTATACAGTAGATGCTATAACAGGAGGTTGCCTAGCTCAAGTTTATGTTAATAATGTTAGATTGTATGAGTTTACTGGAAATGTTGGAATAGATATACCTATAACAGCAAGCAATCGAGCGCAAGTAGAATCGGGTTACATACAAGCTGGTGTAGGTGCTACTATGTCAGCAGTTGGAGGAAATGTTGGAAGTGCGGTAACAAGTTTATTGAATAGTGCAACATCGCAATATCACTATTCTAGCACAGGAAATCCTAGCCCTATGTGTGTAGCAAGTACTAACAGAACATGCTACGTTATTATTGACCGACCAAATTATCAAAACTTAAAAGCATTTAATCACACAAGAGGTAGAAAGTGTTATCTTTCTAAAACAATAAACACATTACATGGATTTACTATTTGTGATTCTAATATAGACTTGAGTGGTATTAATGCAACTCAATCAGAATTAGAAGAGTTAAAGGAAATTCTTTCTAGTGGATTTTATGTATAAAAATAAGGGTGTAAATATTACACCCTTTTTAATTTGCCATTTTTGGCTAAAGCTATTAATTTAACATTATCGGTAAGACTACCTACATAGTCATAGATACCATTTTTTGTCGCAATAGCTTTTCTTTTTTCCCAACAACCATTTAAGTGGTTAGGCACACCTATTGCAGAAAAAATTGTGTTTAAGTCGTTAGACGCACCTGTATATCTAGGGTAAAAGTTCGATGTCGATCTCTTTAAAAACAAAGCACGTTCTTTTTCACGTCGTTTTTGCAAACCTCTTATTACTTTTCCACCAGACTTGCAATATAACAACATTTTATCAGCAATTTCTTTTTTACTTCTTGTACCTTTTGCTGTTAACTGGTCGATGTTTCCGACATTATAACAAAATGACACTAGTGAATCAAACTCATTTTGTGTAAAATCATATGTACTATACTTATTTACTTTTTTCTCAAATTTTTCTAAGTCAGATTTTAATAAATCAATAGCTTTTGATTTTGTAATGGTATCATTTTCTTTTACATCTTTTCCATAATGTCCAAAACCAATCGTATAATATTTTTCAGATTTTAAACACTTTGTAGCCTTAGGACAGAAACCCTCAAAGCTAATAATTAATTCAATTCCTTTTTCACTCGTTTTCATTATTACCACCTCTTAATAATTCATCGATTTTATCAACTAATTTTTGAATAGTTAATGTTTGCTTATTAATCTTGTCGGTAAGTTCTTTCACCTCTTCCTTATGTGTTTCAGTCAAGCTTTTTACATACCAAGCGAGACACCCAACACACGCAATCGGAAAACCGACGTTTTGAACCAGTTCTACAAATCCCATATAATCACTTCCTTTCGTTACCATTGTATCACATTAACACGTTAAAGTAATGCAATTTA
>ERZ809074.4076-NODE-4076-length-12617-cov-5.164942_pt1 | contig 12617 bp, 12 predicted proteins | sample MGYA00520795_ERZ809074 | MGnify/ENA primary metagenome ERZ809074 (study PRJEB31570, sample SAMEA3212989) | Homo sapiens | biome: human-gut; feature: human gut; material: fecal | place: Sweden | collected 2011 ...
AATCATGCCATTGTATGTATTTGGTTTAGTTGCTTCCTCCCAATTAAATTGCTTGTACAGAGCAATGTATTCTGAGTCTTGTTGTATTCCCCTCATAATTGACGATTCTTGCGAAAGATTGAACACAAGCTCACGATCTGTTTCTTTAATTTCTCGAATATATAATCGCTGAGTTGTTGCTATTATTTTGCTCATTAATTTTTCCCGTCCCTTTGCATGATGTAGTCTGAATTTGTATCTTACGCCATATCTGTTTCTGTATCTGTTTTAATTCTACAACCACATCTGTCCCATAAAACGGACTCTACATGTACATTATAGCACTAATTTCACAGTTTTGGGCGATTATTTTGCTAGTACGCCTATAGGTGATGGCTGTAATCATCACCTAAGCGCAAAAAAGCACCCTACACCAGGCCGTAAAGCCCAGTGCAGGGTGCAAGTTGTTTAATACGCAGGGATTCCGTATCCCAAAATCTCGTAGTGACCCATCGAATAACTTCTTCTTGCGCAGGAGTCACCAGTGTTGCCTTCTATGGTGTAGACGACACCATTCTCGACCTTCTCCACGATACCTACGTGATCCGATAGACCATCTTGCGGTCCGGAGGATCCATTCGGAGAATCCCAGTCAAAAAAGATAATCATACCCGCAGCGGGTTCAAAGCTTCCGTCGGCCCACTGGCCACGTTCCTTGAACCAGTTGACGCCGTTAACACATCCAGCGAACTTAGGAATGACGCCGATGTCGATATAACCGCATTCGTTGGCACACCAGCTTACAAAGCAAGCGCACCATTCAACACGGGAGCCGAAGCCATACCAGCTCCAGTATGGCATACCACCGACATTGCCAATCTGCGAAGCTGCGACAGCAACGATTTGGTCATCCTCACCGTAGACGCCGTAGAGAACAGACGCCCACATGCTTGAGGTTCCCTCCTCCAGCAGGGCTGCCAAGTGTTCCTTTTGGTCTTCATTGAAGCCATATTGCGTTGCCATCTCGTCAGCTGATTTGTGCGTGACAGTGATGTGCAACGTTGTCCTGGTCTCGGTTACTTCCTCTTCCAGGATATTGCCGTTCCCATCATCCGTTTCTATGATAACCGTAACTTCCTCCGTGGTAGTCGTATGAGAGATTGTGTTCATCTCCCAGAAGATATCACGCAGGATCTGTTCCTTCTCATCCGTAACCGTAGCGACCTCTTGCGGGTTGTCTGGATCACTTGTTACCTTTACAGAGTAGATGGAGAGTACCTCCGGCCATACAGCCATAGACCCCGACATCTCAAGTGTGTCATAAGTGACAGACGCTTTGATACTATCGAGCTCTGTTTGGTATTCCTGGTTGATCTCCTGGACTACCATCTGCATAGTACGTTCGCTACCGGTATCTTCACTTGAGAAGAATATACCGAAGCAAGCAACGATAGCAGCAATCAAGCAAATAACAACGATAATGACAACAGCGACCCAGCCACCTGCCGCAATAGCAGCCACGAGTGCTTTTACTGCCGCCGCGATTGCCTTAGCTGCCGCTGCTATAGCCTTGGCCGCTACCTTTGCCGCCGCAACGATTGCCTTAGCAGCGACCTTCGCCGCATGGGCTGCTGCTCTCGCGGCTTTGGCGCTTGCCTGAGCCGCAGCCTTTGTAGCCTTCGCCGTGGCTTCTGCAGTTTTCACAGCCGCCTTAGAAGTCTGCTGTGCTGTCTTAATGCCTTTCTGTGTGGTCTTAACGGTTCCTTTGGCAGTCTTAGCAGTTGCCTGACCGGTTGACTTTGCCGTCTGCTTAATTGTCTTCCCAGCACGGTTTGTTGACTTAATGGTTCTGTTCTGCGCTCTGCGCACACGAGTAGATCCACGTTCAACCTGCTTTGCGCCTTCCTTAACCGTATCACCGGTTTCCTGCGCAGCCTTCTTAATCTCCTTGTGCTGACGCCGCGCTTCCTTGACCTTATCAATGGTTTTATCAACTCCGCGTTTAGCCTCGTGTCCAATCGCATGGGCCGTGTCTTCCATAGCGTACTGGATCTTGTCGTCAGCATATTCAGCAGGAGAAGCGTGTCCGTCATCCACCAGGTTACTTGCCTGATCCTTAGTACGGATAAATGCGTCACGCATTCGTTCTCCGGCAACCGCCGCTTTATCAATCGCCTTGATGCCTTTGCTGGCAGTCTCTCTCGTTTTTATATCAGGCATAGAGCACCTCCTTTCTCGACATTATTCGACAATTTTCTTTGCCACCACAACGAAACGACCGTTAGTGTAGGTGTACTCACAGGTGGACAAAGTAATAAGCTGATCTCCGAATTTCGCTGAAAAGCCAGTATCATAGATACTACGCGCTCGACAATTTTCGACATATTCCGCAAACTCGACTTCATTCATATCCGTGTGCTCGTTATAAACGAAGGTCTCCTTGTTGGTGTTATATCGAAACGCCGCAATGATCTGATACTGTCCGGGAGCGTCTACCGAATCAAAGTAGATAACCGGGTGAGCCTCGTAGAAGCCATTCTTCGTGTAGTTCACCAGGTCGTGAAACATGGTGCCGTTCTTCATGTTATGGCCGTAGATAATCAGGTTGTTGCTCAAACCAATCGTGCAGGAGCCATCCACATATGGGACGCCATAATCGCTCCACTTCTTCTCAAAGCTGTGCTTGAGATAGTAATCGGGATTGCTTGGCGTCTGCATCACCGGGTAATCAATGCCGGTACCGTCAATACGGATCCATCCAACCAGGTCGTTATTCTGCTCATACAAAGGTCGATATTTGTCGAAAACTGTCGTTTCTGGTACAGAGTCAGTTCCTTCAGGAACGGTATCAGTCGTTTCACCGGGAACAGTATCCGTAAGCCCCTCCGGCTTCTTAACCTGTTTCTGTAGCTGAGCAAAGGCATCCTCGCTGCTCTTGGCGTCAGAATATTGTCTATAAAACATCGCTCCGGCGACGGTCCCGCAGAGCAGGAACGCCGCCATTACGATTACTCCAACGATTCGCTTCATGATACCTGCCCGGAGAATTTGCCCTCGCCGGGACGGGTCGTCATCAACTGATACAGCTTGGTATCCTTCGGGAATCGATTCACGAAAGGTACCAGCGCAGAACCGTACTTGATAAGGCCGCAACCTGCGTCGGCGTTGGTGATATAGCTGAGCTGCTCATTAGAGATATTGAGGAGCTTAGCGAGTTTTTCACGGTCCGACGCTGCCTGGTTCAGCATAACCACGAATTCCGAGTTGGAGAGCATAGTGCTGGCTTGGACAGAGTCAAGCAGGTATTCAACGTTCTGCGTAATGGCAGTCGGGTAAGCATTACGCTTACGGAACTGACGCCATGCAGAGTTAAAGAAGGACGCAGAGAATTCATTCTCAAATACCACGTGGAACTCATCGATAAAAACGTGGGTGCGCTTGCCACGCTTCCAGTTGAGGGTGACTCTGTTCAGAATGGTATCCGTGATAACCAGGAGTCCGGTCGGCTTCAGCTGAGCGCCAAGACCGTGGATATCAAAGACGGTAACTCTCTTATCGAGATCCACCGTGCTATGCTGTCCGAAGATATCCAGGGAGCCTGTGGTAAAGAGCTCCATGGACAGAGCAATCTGTTTTGCCTCCGGCTCAGGCTGCTGCAGGAGCTTGTCTCTGAGCGTGCTGAGGGTAGGTACGATTCCACTCTGCTCGGCTTCACGGTAGACAGCTCTGGTACAACGGTCGATGATGGACTTCTGCTGAGGACCGATGCCTTTGCTATCGATCTGCTCAATCAAGGACATAATGAACTGAGACTTGACGATAATGGGGTCATTCTCACCATAACCGTCAACCATATACATAGCGTTCAGTCTGTCCTTGCCACCGGCAGCCACGCGAATGATAGCGCACTCGTCACCCATGAGAGCCTGGACCATAGGCGCATATTCGCCTTCAGGGTCACAAATCAAGATCTCGTCATTGGTGTTGAGCATAAGAGGCATCATTGTGCCCTTTGCGCAGAAGGACTTACCGGAGCCGGGCACACCTAAGAGCCAGGCAGACTGGTTCAACAGGTTCGCCTTGTTGCAGAGAATGAGATTGTTGGAAATCGCATTCTGCCCGTAATATACGCCGCCCTTATCCATAATCTCCTGAACCTTAAACGGCATAAACACCGCAAGACTTTCAGTGGTAAGAGTACGGAAGGCGTTGATCTTACGAACGCCAATCGGCAGAACGGTATTAAGTCCATCAAACTGCTGATACTTCAGCGTAGCCATCTGGCACATATGCTTTCGCGCCGTGGAAAGGATCGCTTCGGTATCGCTGTCCAACTGCTCCTTGGTATCAGCTGTGTGTACCATCGTAATGACAGCAAACATCATACGCTGGTCACGGGTAGTCAGGTCATCCAGGAATTCCTTGGATTCCTTGCGCTGCTGTTCCATGTCATAAGGAACTACCGCAGAGAAGTTGTTGTTGCTGTTCTGACGACGCTGCCAGTTGGTAATATTGGTCTCAACGCCGAGCAAACGGTTCTCAACCTCACGTACAGCTTCGTCCGTAGGGATAGGAATGATGTCGATAGAGAGCATCATATTTCTATTCAGCTCGGTAAGCTCGGAGACCATGCTGTCCTTGATATAGGAGGCGTAGTCCTTCAGATAAATTACACGAGCAAAACGTTCACCGATCTTGAGATAATCGGAATACTTTTCAATGCTGTCAGGACAGATATAGTCACGGAAATCGTGACCCTTCTTCATCATGTCCTTAGCATTGAAGGTGAAGAAGTTTTCCTCACCAGCGCGATAGAAATCGTGGAGCACATGGAGTCTCTCCGTTGCAGATAATTCGACACATTTCGACCCAAGCGCCGCAAAGTGCGCCTGAAGATCTGCGCCGATACGGGCGAAGTAGGCACGAGCCTCTTCTACCGTTTTCTTTGCGATAGAAATGGTGATGAATTTCTCCTGCATAACCCCTTCAGCGTTGACTGCCTTGTCAAGAAGCATGCGGTTATACTCCTCACGATACTCGTCGCGTCCATCGCCCTGCATAGGCATCAGGCTGGTGTCCTCAAAGTCAGATTCGTTCATTTTGTGGTTGTAGATGGTGATCTTCGTGGTGGCACCGCTGTCCAAGCTGTTGAGCAATTCGGAATAGGTCAGGAACATATTCTCCTTGTCCTCACGAGAAGCAACCATATAGTTGATATCCGTGAATTTGAAGCTCTTTGCAAACTTGCCGCCGACCTTGAAAATGCCGTCAGGCCAAATGCAGGTGATAGGGATAATATCCTGTACTCGGCGCGGAACGGTGTAGCGCTCCTTATCCTGAGTCAGGATGGTTTTAATCGTTTTCAACATGAGCCTTGTAAGCCTCCTTTTCGTGGGATTCTACGACGCTCTTCATAGCCTCGTAGTAAATGTTGTTGACCGGCTCTGAACGTAAAAAGCGCGGCTCGACAAACTCAGATCGTAGCCACGCCCAAAGGAATTGCTCGGCGGTCATACCGTGATAGGTGATAAATCCCATTGCCGCAAACGGCGCGGCACCCAGGATGCACATCCAGCTCACGGTCTCTGTTCCAACGTAGGGTCTCAGCACGAAGTACAAAACAACAGCGACACCCATAGCCAGAATAGAAAAAATGAACTGTCTCATCGACAGTCCAAAAAACATAGACTCCGTATAGTTACGGATTTCTCGGTTTATTTTTACTTCCATTGTTCATCCTTTCCCGGCGAGCTGCAGCCTTGAGTTCTTCCTTGCAGACGCATTCATCTGCAAGACAGCGGATCTCTCCGTGGCTTCTGCCGCCGTAATATAAACAATACTTGCAGTCACAATCTGCAACGGTATATCCTTGCCAGCGGTTTAATATTCTCTTTGCCATTACGCACCTCACAGTCCCATCATTTCTCGGACGATACGGTCTGCCATCTTAACTGCGCCCACAAGAATGAGCATATTGAAAATAAACTGACCGATATAATCCCAGACCATCGATGCAGCCGCCGCGCTTGTATCTACGACAGGTGGCGTCGAGGCAAAGATTGAGAATATGATGCACGCGAGCACGATAATGGCACCCTCCAAGCAAACACCGGCATAGCTCTTCAAAAAGCTCTTACCAACGTTCTGCGTCGGCTCTCCGGCAAATGATGCTAACGGTATAGGGGAAATAGCTGTGTACATATACAGCTTAAAGAAACGTCCGTAAACGCTAAGAATCATAATAAAGGACAGCACCCATACAAACAGTCCACCGATCAGCGTCACAGCCCAAAGAGGAATTGATTCAAAGAAGCCGCAGTCCTCAATTGCCGTTATAATCTCAGACGGTAGCGTAGTCGTTGCCGCTGTCCCAAATCCCGCCGCATTCATAATCGTACTGATGACGCCCTGTATGATGCTCAGGAAAGCCATCATAAGCTCAAGTCCGTAAGTGATTACGGCCTTGGCAAGAATAAATCGAATGAATAGCTTTAGCGCATGCTCCGGTTTCTTTATCTCGGCAAAGGAACCGCAGGTTTTCATGACGCCTATAACAAAGAAGAGCACCAGCAAGGCATAACCGATAGCCTGTAGCGCTCCATGAATATCTGTGATAACCGTCCAGATTGCGCCGCCTTTGAAATTCTCAGGAGATTGGGTTACAAGCATCCATATCTCCGCAAGCTTTTCATTCCAGGTTTCTAAAGCGTTTTCCAGATTTTGAACAACCCAGTTATCCGACATCAATATCACCTCCTAATGTCGGGGCGTATCCGTCCAGGTGAATATCACAATCAACCTCATTACCCCAAGAGTCCCAGCCTTCTGTCTTCTGCCGGGCAAACAGCTCCACGCGGGGCAAGTCTCCTACGAGCTCCACAATCTTGTCTCTCGCTTCATCCGGTTTTTGACTGTGTCCGCGCAAGGGACTAATAATAAACTGATGAACGCGGGTAGATTTCCTCTTTGGATGACCCTTTGTCGCAAGCAAGCAGATTTCTGCGTTACCTCTTGTCCAAAAGCCGAGACCGTAGAACCAACCGACGCCACTCTTGTTTTGCTTTAGCCAAACAAAACCGATGGTTCGGTACTTAAATCCCCAAGCCTCAATAACTTGCAACGCTTCCTTCAGCTGTGGAAACGTGGCCCACATAAAAAGGATTGCATCCTTGTCGCAGATATCACCAACTGGCAGCTTACACAGGTCATCCACTGTCATCGTGGAATAGTGCTTCTCAGCTGCGCCCTGGACTTTGTTTCGGTCATACTTCCAAGGCGGATCAGCGTAGATAATGTTGTATTTCTTATTCTCCAAAACGGTTTGACACCTCCTTTCCAGGCGGACCCTTAGCACAGGACCCGCCCATATTCTTTGTGGATAATCAGCCGGTGATCAAAGTCAGAATTTCCTTTGCGAAGGTGATAACAATACCACCCGCAAGGGTCAAGAAACCGTTGGAACGCTGGGAAGGGTCGTGGCTCTGAAGAGAGAGACCCACCTGGACGATACCCCAGCCGAGCAGGATCAGACCCACCGCACGGATAAGACCGAAGATAAAATCACTGAGGTTGTTCACCACGGTGAGGGGGTCATCGTTTGCAGCAAAAGCCGTTACACTCAAACCCATAATCAGGGTCAACGCCAGTACCATCGTCACATAGAAACGGAAGCCCTTTTTTACCTTGCCGGGCATAGGCAGCTTATTGGTTTTCTTCTTGTCGCTCATTGCGCATTACCTCCAATTTGTGTTTAATAAGTTCTTCGAGCTCCTCCTCACAGAAGAAGAGGTACTCATCCTCATCGACAGGCTTCGCAGTGGCCTTCTTCAAAAGGTCATCGTCAAGGGACAGCGAAGCAATACTTATCAGATCCTCGCCGTGTCGATACGGTTCGGCTCCGCCATCCGTTGTGAGACCTACGTTGGGGTGCTTCATAATATCGTATTTGAAGTCCTCAATAGGTCTCTCACCACGAATGAATAAAAGGGCGTACTGGTTATCCAGCATACGCACCTCAGCAGAATCCAGAAGCTCGCGCCCGCTGATTTGCCAGTTGGTCGAGTAGTTGCCGTGCATACCTCGTGACCGGCCATAGGTGTTCGTGTCAATGGTCTCCTTACCCAGGAGCTTGGACACGTATTCATGAGTTGATTGCTCATTGCCGCCGAGATACAGGAACTCATCGCAGTTGCCGATAATGGACTCCCACTGCTTTTCAAACAGTGCCTTCAGCTGCGCTAAATTCTGGATGATAATAGAGACGGAGATTTCACGGCTTCGCATAGTTGCCAGGAGCTTATCGAATTCATCGGGAAGCGCCACGTTTGCGAACTCGTCCATAACAAAGTGAACGTGGGTCGGGAGCCGTCCTCCGTGTACAACGTCCGCCTGGTAGTAGAGCTGCTGGAACATCTGCGTGTACAGCATACCGACGATAAAATTAAAGGAGCTGTCGTTGTCAGGGATAACCGCAAAGATTGCCATCTTGCGCTCTCCCAGCTCGTTCAGCTCCAGCTCATCGGTTTGCGTAATACTTGCCAAGGACTCCAGGTTAAACTTCTCCAGACGGGAGATCAGGGTGATTTGAATCGACTTCAGGGTTTTGCCGGAACCGGAATGGTAGCTTCGATAATACTTCAAAGCAATGTGCTCCGGATTTCGGGACTCAAGCCGTTCAAACAGGATATCAAGGGTGGAACGATAGTTTTCGTTATCCTCCTTGACGTCACCGGCACGAATCATCTCCATAACCATCGGGAAGTTCTGTTCCTCAGGCGGAGCTTCATAGTGCAGGTAGAAAATCAACGCCAACAGGAGCATAGTCGCTGCCTGGTCCCAGAACGGGTCCTGGCTTTGCGCTCCCTTCGGCGTTGTATTCTTGAATAGGTTTGTTACCAAGCGCTGAATATCATTGTCGTTGCGCAGATAAACAAATGGGTTATAACAGTGGCTCTTCGACATGTTAATCAGGTCGATTACGCGGATATCATAACCTTTCTCCTTCAGCAGGTTTCCGGTGTCTCTCAGCAACTCGCCTTTAGGGTCCAAACACACGAACGACGTGTTCGCGTTCATAATGTTGGGCTTTGCAAAGAAGCGTGTTTTACCGGAACCGGAGCCGCCGCACGTCAGAATATTCAGGTTTCTGCGGTGCTTTCTACCGTCCAATCCAATGGCAACGTTCTGCGTCAGGATTTTATTTTCCGTCGTGCGTTTATCTGCGTACTTCTTGTGAACCTGGCTTGCCACGCCCCATTTGGCAGAGCCGTGCTCCTCGCGTCTTCGATAGTTCCTTTCGGTGGAGAGATAGACTCCTATTACAACACCGTAGACTAAAAGCAAAATGAGGACAGTTTTTAGGCTGTCCTCACAAAGCGTAATTCGGAAGGGATTGCTCATCACCGTACCGAAGTTTTCAATTAGTCCTACCAGGCCGTTACCCATACAGGGTGCTATCAGAAGGCCAAGCCATATAACTGCCAACGCTCCGAAGCAGTACAGAATGATACTCTGCTTGGAAAACTTATCGTGCCTCACGGTCTGCCTTTCGCTTTTCCTTTTGGGTAGGGGCATCAATGACCTTCAGAATGAGGTCGTCCACATCCTCTGTGGGCTTATCCTCACGAATCAGGTCATTACGAAAGTCAGCAAGGCCGCTGACCATCAGACGCTGTTCAAAATCGTCCAGCGTCACTACGACTTTCTCGCCACTCATCAGCGCACCTCCTTGTCCGTGCGTCGTCTCGGAGGATTCGGCGCTTTGTGCCTGGTCTCTCCGTTACGAGTGCGATTGCTTCTGCCAGTGTCCGGTTTTCTCCTCTGCTCAGCGCGGATTTCCTCAAGCTCGCGTCTTACAGAAGGACGGACTCTCTGGGTACCGCGATCAGGGGCGCCCTCGCCGGGTACTGCGTTTCTGCGCACGGATGAAGGCTCGGACGGACGGGACTTCGTCGTCCGGCCTTGGGTGGGGTTTTCGGTGTGGTTCCTTTCTGCAGTGGGGTTCGGCTGTGCCGGGACTACGCCGTCAAGGAACTCGTTGACTTTGTCCTCAACAGTGCCCGTTCTCTCCGGCACAGGAATGTCTCCCTCCGCAGGAGCTTGCTGCTCTCTGCCTCTCTGGATTTCGGTCTTAACAGAGCCCATATCGATGGTAGCCAGGTTGAAGCGTTCAAAGATACGGTTAATCTTACCGGCGTCCTCCGCTTTCACCATAATATCGGTCAAACCATCGTTGGCATCACGATCCTTGAGGACACAGTAAAGCACACCGTACTTCTTTGCCTCCTCGCAGAATTTCTGCAGCTCGGAATCCTTGACGGCAAATACGCTGAGCTCCTTACCGCTTTTCAGCATATTGGTCAGGCGCGTTTTGCCTCTGGTTTTCTTTTGGTCCTTCAGGACCGCATACAGCAACACTGCCAATCGTTCGGCAGCCTTACCGCTAATCTTTGCGGCGACTTCAACGCCGTTTAGGGACATCCTTACGACTTGCTCCGCCGCGTCTCCTGAATAGTTCATCAGATTTCTCCTTTCTCTCAGGTAGTTCGTTGTACAGTGCTTCCAGATCCTCGTGTATCTTTGTAGCGCGGGTCTCCACACTGTCACAGATTTTGAATGTGCTCTTGATCCGGTTCATTCGCTCGGTCACAGCTTTGATTCCCAGCTTGACCGCAAGAACCTCATCTTCGGTCCCGGAACGCATAACACGCTTCAGCTTATTTCTGAGCTCATTTCTTTCTGCGGTCAGCGCAGCTAACTCCTCAGAAGCATCTGCGCGATATCGTGCCAAATCCTCGTGTGTCTCAATACGGTGTTCACCAAGAAATCGCGTCTGTTCGTCCAGCCGTTCCAGCTTGCGCAGGTCTTGACGTGCTGCGGCAGACAACCTTTGCACGGAGCCGGGGAAACGAACAATAATGTGCAGCTCATAGCAGTAATAGTAGTACAGCGCCGCAATGCCCTTAGCTTTCGTTCGTGGTGGATTCTCAGAACGGTATCTGTGGTACTTCCGCTGCTCCTCTTCAGGGAAGGGCTCTTTTTCGAGAATATTCTCTAAGATACGGTCGCATATTTCGTCCACTGAATAGTCCTCACCAAGACGGTCAAAACGGTAATAGCGCTCTGAACCTTTTGGTCTTAGGGAAGGTCGCTCAAGGGGCTGACCTGTTTTGCCGTAGAACTTAAATTCATAGCCCCACGATTCAAGCAGATCATAGAAATCTCGCTCCGTTACAGAAGCAGCAATTGCACGGTCGATATCCGCACGGATAAGACCTCTGTTTGTGGGCTTACCGTTCTTCTCAGCAGACCACTCGCTATAGCTCTTCCGTTTTCCTTCCGGGTGCCGTACAACAGACAGACCGTGTTCGCGGCACAGGCGGTCGGACACCTCGCGCATACGTTGGTAGTCCTTGCTTGAACGGAAGAACTTTATGCCATCAACAAATGAGACAGTGTTGATAACAAAATGATTGTGAATATGAGAATCCTTATCCAGGTGTGTTGCTACAAGCACCTGGTACCTGTCGCCCCACAGCTCCTGCGCCATTTGGATACCGATCTGATGCGCTTGTTCCGGTGTAACCTCACCCTCACGGAAGGACTGATATCCGTGGTAGGCAATGGTTCCACCTGTCTTTTCATACTGCCGTTTTACCGCCATCATTTCCTGACGTGCTGTTTCCGGTGTGCAGTTGATACCCCATACGAATTGCTTCTGTCCGGTTGCCTCCTCACGACCTGCATAGGAGATAACGTCCTCCAGCGCATTCCGGTCCAGGTTGTCTGCCACCTGGATAACTTCGGGGTTTGTGGTCTTGTCCGGGTTCTCGGCATACAAGAGCACCTTGCCGATATAACCCTTGACTCTCCATAATGATGTGACTGCCATTAGTCGTACATCACCGCCAACAGCTTGCCGATGGTGCTTTTCAGCAAATCAACGTTTTCCCAGTAAGCGGCGGTATCGACAAAATTCAATGAATTTGCCTTCGTCGCAATCTGGTTCATATTGTTGTTGATCTGCTGCAGACTCTTTAGAATATCCACAAGATCCATCGGCGGACGCTCATTGATGGGACGCTTTTTAATCATTGCTCTAAGATACGCTTCGCGAGATAAACCTGATTTCTCAACATCCGAGTTGAGCAATGCGGCTTCCTCCTCGCTCAAGCGCAAGTCGATTTTAATCTTGCGTCTGGTCATATTTTCCTCCTTTCAGCTGGCATAAGGGTTTGGGGCTACCCCAACAAGTGTCTTTTGCCGTCAAAAGACGATGCTTGCTAAGAAAATGCCATCGGCATTTCCGTTGAGGTAGCCCCGCGACTTATCGCTCCTGATTTTTCTCCGGAGGGTACGGAATAGCCTTGATTCCGTCCGCCGTCCGGAAGAAGTGTTCCGGATATTTGAACTGTTCCATATATCGTTTGATTTGTTCATCGGAAAGACTGCCGAAGTCAGAGCCACTGCAGTCACAGATAAAACAAGGCCCAGCAATGATATCGATCATCTGCCGGGTATCTTCCTTCATATAGCACCGTTCAATTTGCCATCCGTTTTTGCCGCCGTGTTCCACGGCCATATACTGCTCCAATCGAACGCAAGGATCGGAACCGTCAAGACAGTGTCCGTAAATGGAG
>ERZ809074.4078-NODE-4078-length-12612-cov-6.547026_pt1 | contig 12612 bp, 11 predicted proteins | sample MGYA00520795_ERZ809074 | MGnify/ENA primary metagenome ERZ809074 (study PRJEB31570, sample SAMEA3212989) | Homo sapiens | biome: human-gut; feature: human gut; material: fecal | place: Sweden | collected 2011 ...
ATATCCGAAATGGTCCCAAAATACATTTGCCGTTTGCCAACTGTTGCTGCCGGTACGTCCTTTACTTTTGACGACCAGGTATTTTTTTGCTCGTTTCTGTTTTCCTACCCCCTCGGTGGTATCCTGTAGTTCTAAAAAATTCCCTTTTTTATCTATCAGAATAAGATAAGGTATTTCTTTCCATTCTAATCCATGGGGAGCAATAGTACTCCCCGGATCAGCAGCTTTACGCTGGTAGTATTCGTATAATGCTTGCAAAATCATCGGCGTACCTCCTCACTGTTAATGGATGGAACGATCAAGACTCCTTGTTTCATTATAGCCCTGAAGAACATTGGCTTTGGATCTTTTTCGTTTGTGAAATCCATATCATATAGCATATATCCAAAATCACGATCTTCGGGTATTCCGTTTCCTTTTACCGGATTTTCGATGTATGTGAAATCTGCGGAGAACTCACGGCAACCTAAATAGGGTTGATTGAAACATTGCCCCTTTTTAGCTCTACGTTCGAACATAGCATTATATTTGCCTGGATTTTCGTCAGAGGACTTTGATGGCACTTTCAACATATCTTCTTTCGCTCTATTTCTTATAGGTATAAATTCCAACTCTGCAAAAATTCTATAGCAAACATCTTTTAGTAACAAACTGGATTTTTGTTGCCGATTATCTTCGATGAATAATCCGGATGAACGGGGGCTCATTAAACTTCCAATCTCATTTCTTTTCATGGAAAACCATCTGATTGGATTTAATACTTCTATTCGAGTAATATTCCATTGTATGGCTGGTTTCCAAAATATAGATTCGAAAATAGCTCGGGCAGCAGATGGCGTTATTATGTCGTAGCTAACTCTTTCGACTTTCATCTCCGGACGGGTAAAGCAGGCCATGCTTCCTTTAACCTCAAGACAGTATTCTTTATTTGTATATATCATATGTTTAGGTTAACGTAATATAAGGTGTTTATGCTTTGAGTAATAAGGTATCTTTATAACTCTGTTCAACAAAGATATATTTTATTTTCTAACAAACAAATATTTTAATCCTGTAATCTTCTTGCAAAAAATATTATAAATAGTTGTCCCCGTAAAGGATGCGACATTAAAGACACGTTCAAACGCGCCTTTGAAGAGTGGTTTCAATCCACGCATCTGTAAAAGATGCGACGTGTTGTCGTACCCCGTTTAGAGTGATTGTTTTATGTTTCAATCCACGCATCTGTAAAAGATGCGACGTTTATGCCTATGATGTTTCCGATCCAAACTAAGATGTTTCAATCCACGCATCTGTAAAAGATGCGACTCGATATTATTGACTTTAGCATACATAGTCACAAGTTTCAATCCACGCATCTGTAAAAGATGCGACTATTGCCAAAGCTGACATGCTCGCATAGTCCATTGTTTCAATCCACGCATCTGTAAAAGATGCGACGACTGGCAACTTTCCCCTCAAGCCCAGTTTCTTGTTTCAATCCACGCATCTGTAAAAGATGCGACGGAATACCTTGACGCGCGAGACGCTCAATATCAGTTTCAATCCACGCATCTGTAAAAGATGCGACGACCTTCGGTATATTCAGCCTGGGCTTTTGTTAACTGTTTCAATCCACGCATCTGTAAAAGATGCGACTGTTGTTCCTCGTTTGGAATAATTGCATGTCTTGTTTCAATCCACGCATCTGTAAAAGATGCGACTATTTCTATCAGCATCAACACGCAACTCAGGAGGTTTCAATCCACGCATCTGTAAAAGATGCGACTTGACTGATCTTGCTTTTGTTCCTCTTATTTCCGTTTCAATCCACGCATCTGTAAAAGATGCGACTCACTGGACTGGGTAGAGTTGTTGTTATTTTTCTGTTTCAATCCACGCATCTGTAAAAGATGCGACTCCTGTTGGAGTTTAAAGACGGCAGCATCACGGTGTTTCAATCCACGCATCTGTAAAAGATGCGACATTAAGCAAAAACGGATTATTACGAGTATTACGTTTCAATCCACGCATCTGTAAAAGATGCGACAAAGCTGTCTGCACGCCCCATGTCATGGTTGGAGTTTCAATCCACGCATCTGTAAAAGATGCGACTCCATGTTTGTGAAAAGCTTTATTGATGACACTTTTAAATTGTAATTTTGCGAATGATAAAGTAGAAAAGCAATAAATGTTCATATTCTCTAAATAAATCTATAAGTGTATGATTTATAGAGGATGCGAACATCCAACGTTTTTTACAATTACTTAGGGTTCGCGTTTTTGTTATTGAAACATAAGTGTAATCATGTTATTTCTAAAGTAATCTGTAACTTTGCTGACAAAGTTAGGAATAGTTTTTATAGATACGATAAATAATGAATAAAAAGATACTTCAGTTAGCGCTTCCTTCTATTGTATCCAATATAACGGTTCCTTTGTTGGGATTGGTCGATGTGGCGATTGTCGGACATTTGGGGGCCGCTTCCTATATCGGGGCGATTGCGGTAGGGGGGATGCTGTTCAATATTATTTACTGGTTGTTCGGTTTCTTGCGGATGGGAACGAGTGGGATGACTTCACAGGCTCTGGGGAGACGGGATCTCCTGGAAGTAACGAGGGTTTTGTTCCGGTCGGTCGGTGTCGGGATTCTGATTTCTCTGGCTCTGCTTCTGCTCCAGTATCCGATACGGGAAATAGCTTTCTTACTATTGGATACGACGGATGAGGTAGAACGGTTGGCTTCCTTATATTTCAATATTTGTATTTGGGGAGCGCCGGCTGTGTTGGGATTGTATGGTTTCTCCGGTTGGTTTATCGGAATGCAGAATTCCCGTTTCCCGATGTTTATTGCGATCACCCAGAATGTCGTGAATATCGTGGCGAGCCTGATCTTCGTCTTTGTGTTCGGCATGAAGGTGCAAGGGGTTGCGACGGGAACGCTGATCGCTCAATATGGAGGCTTCGGGATGGCTGTATTCCTGTGGTTCGTATTCTATCGGAAGCGGTTGAATATTCGTGTTTGCTGGCATGAGGCCATGGATAAGGTCGCTATGCGTCGTTTCTTCCAGGTGAATGGCGATATTTTCTTTCGTACGCTTTGTTTGGTGGCGGTTACTACATTTTTTACTTCTACGGGTGCGAGACAGGGCGATATCGTTTTGGCTGTTAATACATTGCTGATGCAGTTGTTTACGCTTTTCTCCTATATCATGGACGGTTTTGCCTATGCGGGCGAGGCTTTGGCGGGACGTTATATCGGTGCTCGGAACAAAACAGCCCTTAGTCGGATGATCCGTTTGCTGTTTGGCTGGGGGATTGGGTTGTCCCTTTCGTTTACCCTGCTTTATGGAGTAGGCGGGAAAGGTTTTCTCTCCCTCCTGACGAATGACTCTGTTGTCATACAAGAGGCCGGAACCTATTTCTATTGGGTGCTGGCTGTTCCGCTTGCCGGCTTTGCCGCCTTCTTGTGGGATGGTATCCTGATCGGTGCGACAGCTACCCGCCTGATGCTTTATTCGATGTTGGTCGCTTCCGGCACTTTCTTTTTGATCTATTACCTCTTTTTCGGAATGATGGGAAATCATGCATTGTGGATGGCATTTCTGATATATCTGTTGCTTCGTGGTAGTATGCAATGGGTATTATGGAATCACCACAATGAATTAGCGTAATCGGTCGTATGCCCATTGTGCCGGATTGTTTAATATATAATTGGATATATTATGATACGCTTTTTCATCCTGTATGATATGTTCATAATAATTACGTTGCCATAATTTTTGACCGTGTAGATTAATCATTTTTGTCGATTGATATTTAAAATATCCCACAATATGCCCCAGTGTCACCACGTAGGGGCGGGGTTCGCCCGCCCTAAATGCATCCCGATCGATTTTTATAATCGCATGGAAATGATTTGGCATAATAACATATTCGCAACATTCGATATTGGGGTATTTGTGTTCCAAATCCCAATAACATTGTTGGATTATTTCACCATATGGGTTTAATATCATTTATAACCCTTCCTGTGAATAATCATATCCTTTCAAACGGATACTGTGACGATGGTGGATGTCTGGATTGTACTGTTTCATAGTCGATGGTTGTCTTATTGGCTTAATACGAGTCTAAATATAAGGAAAAAGCCGGAAATCAAGAGAAGATATCCGGCTTTTATGAAATTAGATACGCTCTATTATTGTCTGTAGCTTGCTAATTCGTCGGCATTGAATTTCAAGATAAAGCTGCTGTGTTTTTCCACTTCCGCTTCGACATAATTCAAGTATACGACAGCTGATTTGGCAAACATTTCAGGAGTCTTTGTCGCGTCTTGGATCAGCAGGTGAGCCATGATGCAGTCGGCTGCCATTTCATAAAGGCGACGGGCAACAAAGTCCTGCAATTCCTGGTTCTGCGCTTCCTTCACCTTGTTCATGCAGGCTTCGAACTTATTGGCCATTTCAACCAGGCGGCCTTTCAGCGGTTCCATTTCAGGAGAACACGGGATTGTTTCGAATTCTCGGATGGTAGCCAGATAGGAACCGTTGGTCACGTAACGGATGGCTGCAACTGTCTGCAATTGCGTCGTTCCTTCGTAGATGGAGGTGATGCGGGCATCCCGGTAGATACGTTGACAAGCATATTCCAGCATGAAGCCTGAACCACCATGAATTTGGATACAGTCGTATGCGTTCTGGTTGGCATATTCGGAGTTCATACCTTTTGCCAGCGGGGTGAAAGAGTCGGCTAGTTTGGCATATTTTTTCTGTTCCTGACGTTCTTCCGGAGTCAGCTTGCGTTCACGGGCGATGTCGTCCAGTGCTTTGTAGATATCTACATAACGGGAAGTCTGATACAGTAAGGCACGGCCGGCATCCAGCTTCGCTTTCATGATAGACAGCATGTCGTAAACAGCCGGGAATTCGATAATTGCTTTGCCGAACTGTTTGCGTTCCTTTGCGTAAGCTAACCCTTCGTTGTAGGCGGCCTGGCTCAGACCGACAGACTGTGCGGCGATACCCAAACGGGCACCGTTCATCAGCGCCATCACATATTTGATCAAACCTAATTTGCGATCTCCGCAAAGTTCGGCTTTCGCATTCTTGTAAACCAGTTCGCAGGTAGGCGAACCGTGAATACCCAACTTGTTTTCAATACGGCGGACATCTACGCCACCCTGGCGTTTGTCATAGATGAACATAGACAGGCCACGCCCGTCTTTCGTCCCTTCTTCCGAACGGGCCAAGACCAGATGAAGGTCGGCGTCTCCGTTTGTGATGAAACGTTTCACACCGTTCAGACGCCAGCAATTTTCTTTTTCGTCGAAAGTCGCTTTCAGCATCACGGACTGCAAGTCGGAACCGGCATCCGGCTCTGTCAAGTCCATAGACATCGTTTCACCGGCGCAGATACGCGGAATGAAACGGCTGTGCTGGTCTTCGTTTCCGAATTCATATAATGTCTCGATACAATCTTGCAACGACCAGATGTTTCCGAATCCAGCATCGGCAGCGGCCACGATTTCGGCGCACATGGTGTACGGCGTGATCGGGAAGTTCAAACCGCCGAAACGGCGCGGCATCGTCATACCGTTCAGGCCGGCTTTCACCATTGCATCCAGATTCTGCTTGGTCCCGGAAGCGTATTCCACACGTCCGTTTGCGCAGTGGGGGCCTTCTTCGTCAACTCCTTCGGCATTGGGAGCGATGATCTCACCCGTGATTTCGCCTGTGATTTCAAGCACTTTGTCGAACGAGTCCATTGCATCGGCATAATCCTGCGGTGCATAGTCGAACTCTTCTTTATCTCTGTAATTGCGTTCTTTCAGTTCGCAAATACGTTCCATCATCGGATTGTTCAAGTGATACTTGAGTTCCGGAATGTCTGTATAATAATTTGCCATCTCTTTACTTGCTGTTCTGTTTGTAATACTTAATCATCTTCGGAATCACCTCCTCAACAGTGCCGTTGATCACGTAGTCGGCAATCGTGTTGATCGGAGCGTTCTCGTCGTTGTTGATAGAGATGATGATACCTGCATCCTGCATACCTGCGATATGCTGGATCTGTCCGGAGATACCGCAAGCGATATACAATTTCGGACGGACCGTCACACCTGTCTGGCCGATCTGGCGGTCATGGTCACAGAAACCGGCATCAACGGCTGCACGGCTGGCGCCTACTTCGGCATGAAGTTCCTTTGCCAGTTCGAACAACATATCGAAACTTTCCTTGGAACCCATTCCGTAACCGCCGGCTACTACGATCGGAGCACCTTTCAGGTTGTGTTTGGCCTTTTCTATGTGGCGGTCGATGACCTTTACGACATAATCCGTTTCCGGAACATATTTGGCGACGTCGTGTTTTACCACTTCGCCTTTATAACCGGCGTCCAGAATTTCTTTTTTCATCACACCTTCGCGAACAGTCGCCATCTGAGGACGGTGTTCCGGATTGATGATCGTCGCTACGATGTTACCACCGAAAGCGGGACGGATCTGGTATAACAGGTTTTCGTATGTTTTACCAGCTCTTTTGTCTTCGTGCGAGCCGATTTCGAGGGATGTACAGTCTGCTGTCAGACCGCTTGTCAGTGCAGAAGAAACACGGGGGCCTAAGTCACGGCCGATAACCGTTGCTCCCATCAGGCAGATCTGCGGTTTTTCTTCTTTGAACAGATTGATCAAAACAGAAGAATGAGGAAGGGAAGTGTACGGGAACAGACCGGGAGCGTCAAAAATATGCACCTTGTCCACGCCATAAGGCATCACCTGCTTTTCAATCCCTTCCAGTCCGGAACCGGCCACAATGGCTTCGAGTTGGCAGTTCAACTGGTTGGCTAACTTGCGACCTTTGGTCAGCAGTTCGAGGCTTACATCGGCAATCGTTGTACCTTCAAGCTCACAATATACAAATACATTATTCATATTGTTCAATCTTTTTTACCGTATGAATTGTCAATTATCAATTGTCAATTATCCGATAGTGTGGTTAGCTAACAGTTCAACAATCAAATCTTCCACATCCTTGTCTGAGCCGGTCAGCGTCTTGCTTTCCTTTGCCTGGAACACGATGTTCTGAATCGCTTTGACTTTTGTCGGCGAACCGGACAAACCGCATTGTGCGAGATCTCCGTTTACATCGGCAACACTCCATTCCGGAATATTCAGGTACGGGCGCTTTTCATACAGTTCGGGGTATGGCAGTGCCGATACGCCTTCCGGATGGCAGGCGGGAGCAGGAACTTTTTCCTGCGCGCCCAATGCCCGTTTGTATTTCATCACCAACTTGGCATTACGCGGACGGCAGGGGGCAGCCGAACCGTTGACCGTAATCACGATAGGCAGCGGACCTTCCACTGTTTCGACACCACCGTCGATATGCCGTTTCACTGTGATACTGCGATTCTTTTCGTCTACGTTCAGGATTTCTTCGGCATATGTGACCTGTGTTAATCCTAACTTTTCAGCGACTTGAGGACCTACCTGTGCTGTATCGCCGTCAATAGCCTGGCGTCCTCCGATGATAATATCGTAGTCACCTATTTTCTTGATTGCTGTGGCAAGCGCATAAGACGTTGCCAAAGTGTCGGCACCGGCAAATGCACGGTCGGTTAGCAGATAACCACCGTCTGCTCCCCGGTATAAACCTTCACGAATAATTTCAGCTGCACGCCCCGGACCCATTGTTAACAAGGTTACCGTAGTTCCCGGATAGGCGTCTTTCAAGCGGAGGGCTTGTTCTAATGCGTTCAGATCTTCCGGGTTGAAGATTGCGGGAAGTGCGGCTCGGTTGATAGTTCCGTCCTCTTTCATCGCATCCTTTCCCACATTGCGTGTGTCCGGAACCTGTTTCGCCAATACAATAATTTTTAAACTCATATTATAGGAATATTAGATTTCTATATTGGATATTTGTTCGAATTAACCTTCTGAATACTGACCTGCAAAAGTAATCAAACATTCTTTATATCAAAGAACTTTCGTCTGGAATCTGCACACTTTAGGTTTTTTTGAGCATATCCTTTCTTTTTACTTACCACCTTACTAATCACCATAATTTAGGCACGGATTACACGGAAAACACGGAAAGAAAATAAATTTATCCGTGTCAATCCGTGAAATCCGTGCCTGAAAGATCGTGATAAAGGTGCTTTGGCACCGTTTTGTCAAGTCGAAATCGAGTAATAGGTTTGCGCCGGTTTATATTAAATTTCGCATGCACAAAGTGTTGGAATCAGGTTGCGGTCGCCATACGCATTGTCTACGCGGGCTACATTCACCCAGAATTTGCTGTCGTGCAACCATTCCAGCGGGAAGGCGGCCTTGCTGCGCGGATACTCGTGTTTCCATTCGTCGGCCGTTACTTCATATTCGGGATGAGGAGCGTTCTTTAATACGTTGTCTTCCTTTGAAGCCTTGCCTTCTTCCACTTCCTTGATTTCGTTCCAGATACATTCCAGCACCTCGACGAAACGATCCAGTTCGGCTTTGCTTTCGCTTTCGGTCGGTTCGACCATCAGAGTGCCGTGAACAGGGAAGGAAAGAGTTGGAGCGTGGTAGCCGAAGTCCATCAGGCGCTTGGCGATATCGCCTTCATCGATACCCGAACGTTCTTTTACCGTGCGGCATTCCAGGATCAGTTCGTGACCGACGCGACCTGTAGCACCTGTGTAAACGATTCCGTAAGTATCTTTGAATTTGGCTGCCAGATAATTCGCATTCAAGATCGCGGTCTTGGTGACCGTTTCCAACCCTTCTGTTCCCAACATGCGGATATAAGCATATGTGATCGGCAGAATGCCCGCGCTACCGTAAGGTGCGGCGGAGACTGTGTTCAGGTCGCTGCCCCATAATATCGGATGCTGTGGCAGGAACGGGACGAGATGTGCGGCAACGCAGATCGGACCGACACCGGGACCGCCTCCTCCGTGAGGAGAAGAAAAGGTCTTATGCAGGTTTAGGTGGCAGACGTCTGCACCGATAGTACCCGGATTGGTCAGACCGACTTGTGCATTCATGTTGGCGCCGTCCATATACAGCTGACCACCGCAAGCGTGAACAATGTCGCACATTTCCTTGATGTCCACCTCGAAGATACCGTGAGTAGACGGATAGGTGATCATGCTGGCTGCTAAGTTGTCCTTGTTGGCTTCGGCTTTAGCCCGGAAATCTTCCAAGTCGATATTTCCTTTGTCGTCACATTTCACCGTAACGGTCGTAAAACCGCATTGAACCGCACTTGCCGGGTTCGTACCGTGGGCAGAGGCAGGAAGCAGGACGATGTTGCGATGTCCCTGCCCGATGCTTTCCAGATAAGCCCGGATTACGCGCAGACCTGTATATTCGCCGGCTGCTCCGGAATTAGGTTGCAGCGTACAGCCTTTGAATCCGGTGATCTCACACAAGTAAGCCGATAAGTTTTCAATCAGTTCCGTGTAGCCTTCGACCTGGTCTTCCGGTGCATACGGATGTATATTCATGAATTCCGGACGGCTGAGTGGAAGCATGGTCGATGCCGGATTCAGTTTCATCGTACAAGAACCTAAAGAGATCATGGATTGGGCCAATGAAACATCCTTTCGTCCCAGGCGGGTGATATAACGCATCAGTTCCGTTTCGGTATGATATTTTTTGAATACGTCTTCTTGCAGGAATTCGGAAGTACGGGCGAATTTCGGATCGAAATAAGTTTTCTCAGGAACGGCTTCTTTCAGCATGTAGTCCTTTCCGGCTGCCCCTGCGAAGATATACAGCAATACGCCGATATCGGTCGGTCCGGTCGTTTCGTCCAAGCTGATGCCGATCTGTCCGGCATCGAAGTAACGCAAGTTCACCTTACATTCCAATGCGATCTCGCGGAGTGCATTGATGGATACATGTTCCGGCAACTGGATTTTCAGTGTGTCGAAATAGTTTTTGTTCAATTGTTTGTAGCCTAGTTTTTCCAACTCGCCTGTTAGGAAACCTGCAGAAGCGTGGATACGACCTGCGATGTTCTTCAAGCCTTCGGCACCGTGGTAAACGGCGTAGAAACCAGCCATCGTGGCTAGCAAGGCTTGGGCGGTACAGATATTGGAGGTCGCCTTTTCACGTTTGATATGTTGTTCGCGTGTTTGCAAAGCCAAGCGGTAAGCCGTGTGTCCATAGGCATCTTTGGAAATGCCGATGATACGTCCGGGGATGGAACGCTTGTATTCGTCTTTCGTGGCGAAGAATGCAGCGGACGGACCACCGTAGAACATCGGGATACCGAAACGTTGGCTGCTTCCGAACACGACATCTGCACCCCATTCTCCCGGAGGAGTCAGCAGGACAAGACTCATCAGGTCGGCAGCAACGGCGACACGTGCTCCACCGGCATTGGCACGTACGATGAATTCTTTATAATCTTCGATCGAACCGTCGGCATTCGGATACTGGACGATAGCCCCGAATACATCCGGTGTGAATTCAAATGTTTTGTAATCACCCACAACGACCTTGATGCCTTGCGGGATCATGCGAGTGTTGATAACGGCCAGTGTAGAGGCGAATACGTTTTCGTCGACAAACAACGTATTGGCTTCTGCTTTCACCTGTGCACGGCTACGGCTACCGTAGAACATGGTTGCCGCTTCGGCTGCTGCTGTCGCTTCGTCCAGCAGGGAACAGTTGGCTAGCGGCAGGCCGGTCAGTTCAGCGATAACAGTCTGGAAATTCAACAACGCTTCCAGACGTCCTTGTGAAACTTCTGCCTGGTACGGAGTGTAGGAAGTGTACCAAACCGGATTTTCAAATACGTTACGTTGGATAGGAGCCGGACATACTGTGTCATACCAACCCATTCCGATATAAGAAGTGAAGACTTCGTTTTTGGATGCCAACTCCGAGATGTGTTCTGCGAACTCACGTTCCGTCATGGGTTCGGGAAGGTTAAGCGGTTCTTTCAAACGGATGTCGGACGGGATGGTCTGATCGATCAGTTCGTCAACCGACTTGACGCCGATGGCTTGCAGCATGGAAGGAATGTCTTCTGCCGAGATACCAACGTGGCGGTTTACAAATTTATTTGTGTCCATAATATTGTGATTTATGATTTATGAATTAATTCTTAATTGTCAATTACAAATAGGGATTGTTGAACTTCTCATCGATGACTCTTGTTTCCGGTCCATGCCCCGGATAGATTACTGTCTCGTCGGGAAGTGAAAGGAGTTTGTCGTGGATGGCGGCAACCAATACCTCCTGGTTTCCACCCCAAAGGTCGGTACGGCCGATACTTCCGGCAAACAGTGCATCGCCGACGATCGCAAAGCCGTTCTTTTTGTTATAGAAAGCGATGCTGCCGGGTGAATGTCCGGGAACTGTCAGCACTTGAAGTTCGGATGTGCCGAACTTAATGATCTCGCCTCCTACGATATATTTTTCAACCGGGACGTTCTCGACATGCTGACGGAGTCCGAACAACTTGGCCTGTTCGTCCGGAGAGGGTAGTTTCTCGACATCCTGCTTGTTCGCTTCGGGTTTCAAACCGTATGTCTTATATATAAAACCGTTTCCAAATACGTGATCCACGTGCAGATGAGTACAGAGCAAATGCTTTAATGTCAACTTGTTTTCGAGGATAAAGTCGGTTAACTCCTTTTCTTCTTCCTTGCGACAGCAACCACAATCGATCAGTACGGCCTCGCGTGTATCATCATACAGCAGGAATGTGTTTTCCTGGAAATAATTGAACTCAAACGATTTTATTGTAATCATAACGGTACGTAAACAACTTTTTTAGTTTGGAAAAATTCTTCTTTAAAATGGTCACTCAGGTTGAGGCTGACAGCTTGCTTGTGGAATGGCAATATTTCATGCTGCAACTCTCCTCCTTTCAGACAAATCAAACCGTTAGGAAGTGCATTTTGTTGTTCCTTCTTTATATTCTTACGGGCGATTTTTACCAGATCGGCCAGTGGCATGACGGCACGACTCACGACAAAGTCGAATAATTGTTTTTCCTCTTCGGCACGACAATGGCGGAAAGTGACGTTTTTCAGACCGATCGCTTCGGCTACAGCTTGTCCGACCTTGATTTTTTTTCCGATACTGTCTACCAAATGAAACTGTACTTCAGGGAGCAGGATCGCAAGTGGTATGCCGGGAAAACCGCCTCCCGTACCGATATCCATAATTGTCGATCCTTCTCTGAATTTCAGCATTTTCAAGATACCTAACGAATGAAGTACGTGGTGCAGGTACAGGTTCTCTATATCTTTGCGTGAAATTACATTGATTTTGGAATTCCAGTCTGAATACAAATCAAACAGGGCGTCTATCTGTTGCTTTTGCGCATCGGTTAGCGTTGGAAAGTAAGACTTTAGAACCCCCAATTGACAATTGACAATTGACAATTGGGAGGATATTGTTGCACTGTTATCCATAAATTATATGTATGGGATTATTGTTATATTTTATTTGTCAATTGTCAATTAGTTTCGCAATTGGACTGTCTTTTTTCAATAGATATAGGATTTCCGCATAGGGTAAGAATACGTTTGTTTCCCTTACCACGTAAGCGGCGATCTCATATTCATTAAAGGTATACGTGATGCCGTCCTCGTCGACCAGGAAATTACCGTTCGGAAAAATTTCTTCGACA
>ERZ809074.4086-NODE-4086-length-12599-cov-6.190768_pt1 | contig 12599 bp, 4 predicted proteins | sample MGYA00520795_ERZ809074 | MGnify/ENA primary metagenome ERZ809074 (study PRJEB31570, sample SAMEA3212989) | Homo sapiens | biome: human-gut; feature: human gut; material: fecal | place: Sweden | collected 2011 ...
GCGTCCCGGCCCCACCAAGCCGGGCGGCCCATGGCTCAACTTTGATCAAGGCTGGGTGTGGCTCGACGACGAGTTCGCGGCAATCGTTTGTCACGGATATCCTACCGCCACGTCGTTTGGCGGTTACCATCTTTCACCCGATCGCGCCCGCGCCGCAACCCAGCTTGCCGTATGGATGCTCAACGGCACTACCCATGTCGACGGTACTTACTCTTACACGACCGCTCAGGGCAAAACCAAGAGTGGGCACTTTACCACTGACAATGAAGTCGTGGCGGCGGCGCGGTGGCTCCACGACAGCGCAAAATCAGGAAGCATCAAAGCCGCTCCGCACCGCGCGCGACGCTATCTAGGAGCCGTATCGGGCGGCAGCAAACGTCAGGACATGCTCTATGTACTGCCGGCGGTCTCTGTTTCCTTCAAAAAACAGTCTGCAAACGCCGCCATTACCAGCGGAAACAATACTTATCAGTTTGACGGGGCAACATTCGATATTTTTGAGAGCGCCAGCGGCGCGCATGTCGGCACCATCCAGATGGACAGCAACGGTCGGGCGCAAGCAACACTTCTGCCCAACACGGCATACTACCTAGTTGAAACGAAGGCACCGGCCGGCTATGTCCCCCGTCGTGATCGCATCGCCTTTACCACGGGGAATGACGGTGGGCAGGTCGCCATTGATGAACAGCCCGGCACCATCAACCTGCGTATCGTAAAACTCGATGCCGCGACGAATGCCGGCCCCCAGGTAGGTTCTTCACTCGCAGGAGCAGAGTTCACGTGTGTGTCGCAATCAACCCCTGGATGGGCGCAAATCCTCACGACCGACGAAAGCGGTCGGGCCACCCTCGCCGATGTCCCCTTAGGAACCTTTACCATCTACGAATCAAAAGCCCCCGAGGGCTACCTGCCATCCAACGACAGCTGGACCTATACCGTTGGAGCCGACCAGCTCGGCGATTCTGGCGTGGTCGAGATCGAATCTCGCATTTCCGATATCTCCATTGCGTTTGACCTTGAGATTTCCAAATTCAAGGATTACGGCAATAGCGACCAATCCGGCCTGGAGCAGCCGGCGGGTGGTGTTGTCTTTGAGGTTGTCAGCAACAGCTCTCAGCAGGTTGTTGGCACACTGACCACAAACATCTATGGCTTTGCCTCCACCAAAGACCAGCCCGAAGCATGGTTCGGCACAGGTAAGCGACCCGCCGGTGTCCACGGAGCCGTCCCATACGACCGTGCCGGCTACACGGTTCGCGAGGTTCCGGAAACCGTCCCCGAGGGTTTTAAACGTGCAGGGGAATGGACCGTCGGGGCCAATCAGATTTCCAACGGCGCCGAGCTTCAATATATCGTGGACAACCACGCTCTGTCGACGCATCTCCAGATTGTAAAACGCGATGCCCAAACAGGCGCTTCTGTTCCACTAGCCGGATTCACCTTCCAACTCCTCGACAGCAATCACGAACCTGTCTCACAAACTTGCTGGTATCCAGCACATAACGTAATGAACACCTTTACGACTGACGCGACCGGGACCGTCACACTGCCCGAATCGCTCGTACCGGGCACCTATTATGTACGCGAAACCTCGGCCAAAGAGCCCTATCTTGTCGGCGAAGAAATCGAGGTAAACATACCCGCCGACATGAACCTAACGCCCGTTGCAATCGCCTCGTATTATGACCACGCCGCGACCGGAAACATCAGGATCGTTAAAACCGATGCCATAGACGGCAGCAGCCTCGCGGGCGCCGTCTTTGAGATCCGTGCCTCGGGTGATATCGTGCGCCCCGACGGTAGCATTGCCGCGCTCGACGGTGAGACCGTCGCGACCGTCACGTCGGATGAAACTGGAGAAGCACGCGCGGACAACCTCCCGCTGGGATCTGGCACCGCACGCTACGAGGTCGTCGAGACTCAAGCGCCGACCGGCTTTTTACTCGACCGGACGCCCCATATCGTAGACCTCGCTTATGCCGACCAGAAAACACCCGTCGTAGAAGCACGGCTTAACGTATCCGACGATTACACCAAGGTTGATATCTCCAAGGTCGATGCAAGCGGTGAGCAGGAAGTGGAAGGCGCACAACTCACCTTATATGGTCCCGATAAAACCGAAATAGACTCCTGGACCTCATCCGACAAGCCGCACCGCGTCGAACATCTTGCACCCGGCACCTACTCGTTGCGCGAAATGATGTCTCCGCGGACCTATGACCTTGCCGAGGAGATAACGTTTGAAATAAAGGATACGGGAGATGTCCAACCCGTCGCGATGAAGGATGCGCCCATCGAGATCAAGGGACAGGTCGACAAGCGTCAGGAACTTGTCCAACCTATCGAAAAAGGCCTGTTGGCTAACGGCGATGGTAAAAACCGCGCCACGACGCAAACCAATAGTGATGGGCTTTTCTCCTATACCATCGATGCTCGAAACGATTCCGCTACTTGGGTTGATGAGTTTACGATTACCGATGATCTTGAGTGCGCCAAAGACGGCACGGCGAGATTCATCTCAATCGAAACCCCCGTCGCCATCGGCGACCTCAACGGTCTGTGCAACGTATGGTATCGCACGACGCCGTTGGACTCGACAGACGTCGATGAGCCGGCAAACGCGACACTTGACGATGGGCACGAAAATCCTTGGCTTGAGTCCGACGAAGTAAAAGAGAGCCTGGGTGAGGACTGTCGCCTCGTCGATTACGACGGTTGGCACCTCTGGAAGGCGGATATCTCGACCACGGAATCCACCACACTCGAGGCGAAAGAACTCGACCTTGCATCCAATACCGTCGTAACGGCCATTCGAATTGAATACGGTGCGGTAGCCGCCGACTTTACGACTCGAAGCGATGCGGATTCTTGGACCCGCGATGATCTCAAAGATGAGCACGACGACCTTGACGATGCCAAAGCAATCCTTGGTGCAGACGCTCGGGGCGCAGTCGTGCACATGCAGGCAACATCGGCTTATACGCCCCAAACCGCACTCACCAACAGCGCACGCGTCGATCTTTGTCGCAACGGCGGCGGCGATAAACTTGAGTCACATGACGAGGACTGTGTCATTCAACGCTGTACCCTACCGCAGGACCTACCGGCAACAGGACCAGTTCCCATCGCCGCTTGCATCACCGCGCTCCTGACCTCGGGTGCCGCAGCCCTATGGTTCGCTCGCCTTAGGTCGATCCCAAAGAAGCGCTAGCGCGATGAAAAAGCGGGCGAGCCAGTCCCCTGGCTCGCCCGCTTTCAATCATGTAAATCGCCGTATCTACTCTGCAGACGAAGATCCACCATCAACGATTGCTTGCTCGGACTCAGGAATCCCATCGGCGCCCGTGCTCTGTTCTTGCTCCACCTCTTCGCTGATTGCGGAGGCGGGGGTCGAGCCCTTTGCACCCACGATGTAGGCAGCCCCAAATCCTAACGCAATGGCAATCAAGGTCAAAATCACGTAGACAGGCCAATGGCGCTTAATATACGAAAACACGTTGACTCCTTAGAGCTCCGTCTACGAACGGCGGATAACCTCGGTCACGACCTCGGATACCGTAGCAATGTTCGTCGGGTTGACATTGTGGGGCAGGTCGTCCTCGGTACGAGCGCAAGCCAGACGTGTGCCGTCCACACCGGCGATGGTGAGGGCTCGGCGGCTCGCCTCGAGCGCGGCGTAGGCATCGGTCTTGGCATAGGGCATCTCGAGCGCGCCACAATCGACATGGAACGACTTGCAGACCTTGCTGACCAGGTTCATGATGCGGCGATCGCCCTTGAGCAGTTGTTGTTCGCCCTCGACCGTCACAACCGAAAGCCTACCGGCGCCGACGGATTCAAGATTGATAAAGAATACGCCGCGGAGCTTATCGCGATGCGAAGCCAAGAAGGCCTTCATGCCGGCGCCATCACAATCCGAGGCACCCGTTGCCACAAACCAGATATCGTGACCGAGCAGCTCATCATCGCCCATAGAGGCGACAGCCAAGAGCATATCTTCGGAAGAAGCGCCATCGGAAGACGTAGCGCCGCCCTTCCAGCCATCGTTATCGTCCTCGAAGTTATCCCACGAACCGATACCGCGACCGGATTTCTTGGCATCGTAATCGTCTTCGACGCCCAGCCAGTCACTCATGCTGTCCTGCTCGTTTTTCTTTTTACGACCGAACAGGCCACCCAGGCCGCGCTTACGAGACTTGGGTGCCGATGTGGGTTCGGGACCTTGGGCGGTAGCAAAGGGGTCGTTGACTTGGGCAGAGGGATCGGGAAGGTCGAACAGCGACGTGCGAGACGCAACGTTTGCCTGCTTCATAGACGGCAGCGACGGATCGGGGACTGAAGCCAGCGGAGACGAGGAAGGTGCAGGCGACGGTGCCGACGCCGGATCGGGAACATTCATCTGCGGACGCGGCGATGCCTGGGAGGAAATCTGGGCCATAAGGGAATCGACCGTTTCGTCCTGGGTGGGAGCGACATTGGCAACCGTGGCACCGGAACCACTCGGGGTCGGCATGGTGAAAATCTGCGTGGAATAAGGCCTCGACTCATCCGTCTCGGGAGTCTCGGAAACCGCAGACACTTCCTCCTGCTCGACCTCGGTCGAATCATCTTGCTCGGCTGCCGCGTACTGCTCTTCGTCAGAGTTGGCCTCGACGGGCTCGTCCTCAGCAGCATCCTGAATTTCGGCAGCATCAATGGGCTCGTCATCGTCTGCCACGTCGTCCTGCTCATCGGAAGCAGGAAGGGGCTCGGCAATCGCGGTGCCTTGCTTTTCAAACGTTATCGTGGAATCGAACTGCGCGGCATCAAACGACATGGTGCTATCGACGTGCTGCTGAGCCTCGAAAGACGTTGTTGCCTCAACAACATCCGCTGACGTCGGTTGCTGGGACTCAAAGGACGTCGTAGCTTCGGCAGCGTCGACGGGCCCGGACTGCATAGCCTCGTTCTGCTCGAACTCTTGCGCCGCGCGCTCACGTGCCGCCTCGGCTGCCTGCTGCTGAGCGATAGCCTCCTGCTCGGCAGCCTCGCGTGCGGCAGCGCGCTTCCCCTCGAAATCGTCGACAAATTTCCTGCCCTTTGCAAGCGCACCCTTAAAGAAGCTGGAAGCGCTGGCGCCAATCGAAGAGAACGCGGATGCAATATCGGCATGGGGCGTTGCCGCGGGAATCTCGGCAGAGAAATCAGTATCGCTCTCGTATGACACGCGCCTCGGCTGTTCAACGTAATCGTCGTCAGACTCGTCCGCAACGTCTTGCGCCGGCGCGGCGGGAGCCAAAATGTCCAGTCCTGCCGCGGGATCGATCGCAGACACCGCCTCGGGCTCGGCAACGGCAGCGGTAACCGCGGCAGACTCATCATCCGCAGTGACAACGGGCGCAGGCTCGGGCTCAAACGTCGGCTCCTCGCCCTCCTCGTAATCGAGCGTGCAGGACTCGGGAAGCATTCCGAGCGCACGGATGGCATCCGAACCAAAGCGGATGTTGCCGGCGGCATTGCGATAGAGCTTGGGCTCGGGCTCGGCCGCGACAGGCTCCTCCACCGGCTCGGCAGCGGAAACCTCGTCATTGAACTCTTCGGCCTGGACAGCCTGATTCTGATCCTCGGGCACGATGGCGCCGATCAGCGTCTCGTCGGCAGACGCACCCTCAAAGCCCTCGATCTGCTCGTCGAAAGCCTCACCCTGTTCGGGCTCGGTTTGAGCGTCGGGAGCAATCGGCTGACCGAACTCGTCCTCGGCGCAGGTAGGCTCTTCATACTCGATGGTGTTGCCGTAGTCGTTTTGCTGCTGGGCCGCGGCATATTCCGCCGCTGCGCGCGCCATTTCCTCGGCACGGCGCTTTTGCTCCCCAAAATAGGTATCGAACGGAACATCGTCGGGAAACTCGTTTTCACCCTGGAAGGGAGCAACGTTGTCCATAACGCCGAGCATAGCGGCGACAGAAGATTTGTTGCACACCGCGCCGGACGTATAGGGAAGAATGTGGCGGTTAGAGATGATGTTTGCCGCGTTGGCAAGTGCAACGAGGGAAGCGAGGATCGCGACAATCCACAGCAGAACCTTGAGCGCGCCGGGGAGCGGCAGGATACGCAGGATGGCAACGGCAGCAGGGGCAACCGTGGCAACGGGCAACAGCGTGGCAATGAGCGCACGATACGAAGCATAGGGCTCGCGGGCGAGCAGCTCAGCACGGGGAGAGTCGTAGTGTGCGACAACGACCACCGGGCGGTTGCGCGGAGACGCGAGCGGGCCCGAGGCCTTGTGGTAGGCGATGACATTTTGGCTCACGCCCGTCTTGCCCAGGCGCGAAACCACGGGATGCCCTGTGCGCTCGAGCACGTAGAGCACGGCACCGACAATGGCCAGCAAGGTGCCGACCAAGCCGATACCGCCGCCGATGCCCATCAGCAGGGCACCGGCAAACGCAAGAATACCGGTAACGGCAAATGCCAACCTACTGGGCGCCGGGGCATTGAACTCCTGAACCTCGGGATCAAAGCCGTGGTTGCGGAAGATCTGAGCGATATCCTCGGCAGCCAAGCGCTCTTCTTCGCTGCATGCCGGCGTAATGCCGGTGTTCTGCAGCAGGTGGTTAATATAGTTCTGGGTGTTCGCCATGTGCGCTCCACATCCATAATCCGACAAATAGGCCCAATGCATGCACATTAGAACCGTATATAGTCGAAAGTATACCCCGAGCGAGCGCAAACGACCGAATTCGGCCCATCTTAACGCCCCGAGCGGACAAGGATATAGCCTAATCTCCATATCGGACTAAAATCATGACAGCAAACCACCTTCTCATGCGAGGACTCTATGACGGCAAGCGACACGACCGAGACAATTAAAAAGGGAAATTTGGAGCCCAGTTTCGATAAAACGGCTCAGCGCATCCTCAATCTTTTCTTTGTACTCAATAGCTCCCCCGAACCGCTGACGACCGAGCAGATCGTCTTGGATTCTGACCTGGGATATGGCTCGGGCAACATCGACTCGGATAAGCGCAAGTTTCGGCGCGATCGTGACAAACTGCTCGAGCGTGGCATCTTAATCAAGGAGGTTCGCCCCGCCGGCGCGCAGGAGACCGAGGAAAGCTCGTGGACAATTGACCGCGAGCACACCTTTGCAGCAGGCGGCCTCATCACCGCAGACGACGCCGATATCCTGCTCAACGCCATCGACCAGACACTAGCGGCCGGCTCATCCACTTTTGCCGCACCGCTTGCCGATATTCGATCAAAGATTGCCTACCTCACCGGTAGGACGACGGCGGACGAAGCACCGATCAGCCGCTCTCCCACCGTCGATGCGGTATGGAGCGCCTTTGCCGAGCGATGCGCGCTGCGATTTTTATATCAGAACGGACGCGGCGAGCAGAAAGAACGTACCGTCTGCGTCTACGGCATGTTCGAGCGCGAGGGCGTGGCGTACTTCTGCGGCCTCGACAACGTCACCGACGACATCAGGACATTCCGCTGCGACCGTATCGTACGCGCTTGGCGTCCTTCGAAGGCCTACGTCATCCCCGCGAACTTCAATCTCAACGACTATCTGTTCTTTGAATTCGATTTTGCCGACCGACCGCCCGTTGCAGCCACGTTCTCGTTCGCCCCTCAGACGCAGATCGATATGATCAACGGCCTCACGCGTGGGCGAGGTGAGCTCGCACACACCGATGTGGGATGGACCTGGACCGTTGACGTGCGCGACCTTGAAGCCGCCGCCTCATTTTGCATGGCCCACGCCATGGACGGCATGAGGCCCGTGGCCCCCAAATCGCTCAAGCAGGCGTGGAACCACCTCATTGAAAGGACGGTGCACGAGCATGCCCGTGCGTAAACTCACCAGCGAGCAGAGGCTCTCGCGTGCCATCGACATCATGGAGGCCCTCTACGCCGCCGGCGAGAGTGGCATGACACGAACCGAGATTTGCAGTCGCTTTGACATCACGGGGGTGTCGCTCGACGAGATTCTCGAGATCGTCTCGACGCTCGCGGACCGAGAATCGGGCGCGCGCATCATCTGCGAATGCCGCGGCGAGCGTGTGGTCCTCACCGGTGACGCCGGTCGTGTGCTACCGTTGCGCCTGAGTGCCGCCGAGGGCGCTGTGCTCAACCATGAACTTGAATCGTTGGGGATCGAGCCGCAGACGGCAGCTCGGATTCGACATGCCCTTCTACCCGAAGAGCTCGGCTATAACCAGCGCGTCTTTGACACCGTCAACCACGGGTCGCACTGGCAGCAGCTGAGCTGCGCCATTCAGGACGGCGTTCGCTGCCGCATCTCGTATCGCTCGATGGACGATGCACGGCCACGCGAGCGTCTGGTCGACCCCTTGCGCATTACGTCAAACGGCGACCAAACATACCTGATTGCCTGGGACATCGCGGTCGATGAGCAGCGCACCTATCGCATGGATAAAATCGAGGGACTCGCCTTGACGGAAGACTCCGTCGTGCCTCACGCACCGGATGTCGCATCCCTCCACGATTCCCTTGCCCGGACGCAGCGTAGCGCAAAGCTCCTGATGCCATTCGATATGGCGGAGCATCTGGACTGGGCCGGCATCACCCTAATCGAGCGCAGCGGGGCAGACACGGCAACGGTAACCGTGCATTACGGCTCCGAGCGTTGGCTACTGAGCCAGATAATCGCAGCGGGCGGAGCCATCCGCATCTTGGATGACCCCGCCCTGTCAAAGCGTCTGTGCGATATGGCAAAAACCCTCGTCTGTCCGCTTTAGCGACGCCGCTCGTGGCGTGCGCGCCACAGTTGCAGATAGTGCCCGATCTGCGCCGATTCGATGCGCTGGTAGGAGCTCGTGGGCAGCGACGTTAAGAACTTCTTTCCGTAGCCCTTCGTCACCAGGCGCGGGTCGGCCAGAATCAGCACGCCGCAATCGGTCGACGAGCGGATAAGGCGGCCGGCCGCCTGCTTGACCTCGAGCACCGCCTCGGGCAGCGAATAGCGCGCCCAAGCGCGGTCTTCGCGCAGGTTGCGCTCGCACGAGAGCGGGTCCGTGGGACTCGAGAACGGCAGCTTGGGAATGATGACGCAGCGCAGCGTCTCGCCGCTGGCGTCGAATCCCTCCCAGAAGGCCTTAAGGGCAAAAAGCGACGAGGTCGGCTCGTTGATAAACCGGTCGCGCAGGCGACGAGGAGATGAGTTGCGCTGCTGGCAGTTGAGCTCCAGACCCGCACGGGCCATCTTAGGCTCAACGCGGGCGTACAGGTCTTCCATGTCGCGCCGATTGGTGAACAGTGTGAGCACCGATCCGCCCATGGCAAGATGGGCGTCGACCAGCACGCGCTCGAGCGCTGTAAGATAGCTCTCACGATCGCGCGGATCGGGGATATCGCCCGCAACGACTACAGCCATGTTCGAATCGAAGTCGTAGCTCGAGTCCAAGTGCAGCGACGAGGATGTTGAAGCACCGATGCGATCGAGACCGACCGCGTGGTTAAAGTGTTCAAAGCTTTTGGACACCGTCATGGTCGCCGAGGCAAAGATAGCCGTGTGAACCTCGGGCAGCCACTCGGTTGCCAAGGCCTCGCCAATGTCGATGCGCTCTGCGGTCATTGACTCTCCGCCGGCACGCAGCCTGCGATTGACCTGCAGCGAATACACGTAGTGTTCATCGGTGCCGTCAATGATGAGTTTGAGGTTCTCGGCCAGCTCGTGCAGGCGGCGCGAAATATCACCCAGGTCGACAACAACCTCGGGCTTGTCGGCGGCGACGGCTTGCACCAGCGCGTCGACGCTCTTGTCAGCTTGTTCCAATGCGTCGATGGCAGTGTAGGCCGACGGTAAGAAATCATGCCAGTCGTCAGATTCGCGCAGCTCGGGGCCAATCCATAGATTGGCATTGTCATAACCCCCACGGGCACGGCGGCCGAGCTCGCGAACGCCATCGAACACGTCGGCGATTGCCATGCTCGCGCGCGCAACCGTTGACGTCGCCTTGGCAGTAAGGCCCAAATAGAGCGTAGAGCCCTCGGAGGTTGCCAAATCACGGGAGACCTGGCTTAGCGCACCGGTGCTCGAGCCACCCAGGCGCTCAAACAGAACGCGTGATTCGTCCGCCGACACCACGCGCGCCCACTGACGGCGCGCCTCGCGCTCGATAGAATGAGCCTCGTCGATTACCCAATGACGAATCGGAGGCAAAATCCTGCCCTCGGCCGCAACATTGCGGAACAGCAGGGAATGGTTGGTGACCACCACATCGGCATGCGCCGCGCGACGGCGGGCGCCGTGGACCAAACATTTATCAGGGAAAAACGGGCAGAGGCGGCGAGCACACTCGCGCGAGGCCGTCGTAAAGTCGGGGCGGTTGACGCTGCGCCACCGAATGCCAAGCGAGTCGAGGTCGCCATCGGCTGATTGGCAGACGTACGCCATAATGACCGCGACCGCCGTGAGCGTGTCCGCCGGATCGCGCTTGGTGGTAATCTCGACCTGGCCTCGGCTCATGCGCTCAAGCTTGCGCAGGCACGGATAGTGGTCATAGCCCTTGAGAGCGCAAAATGACAGACCACCGTCCAGTTGCTCGGCAAGTTTTGGCAGCTCATGGTACATGAGCTGGTCTGCAAGATTGTTCGATTTGGTCGCAATACCAACCGTGATGTTGTTACGGCGTGCCGCCTCGGCAAAAGGCACCAGATAGGCCATCGATTTGCCGACGCCTGTGCCCGCCTCAATTACACGATGAGTGCCCGTGACCAGCGCATCGCGGACCTCGAGCGCCATCGCGATCTGCTCATCACGCGGCTCGTAGGTGGGGTACATGCGATTGACCAGGCCACCTGGCGCATAGTCTGCCTCAATCTCCTCACGACTCGGCATCTTGAGGACCGGTAGTTCGTCGGCGTCCACCCGATCGTCGGCGCGATCGGCCTTGAGAACGTTAGCACGAGCGGCGCTGAGAGAGAAGATAGAACCAGGGTTCTGCCCTGCCAAGAATGAGAAGATAGGACGATAGGACCAAGGCACGTCCGGATGCATGTCGGCTAGGCGCGCCATGAGGCCCTGGGGCAAGTCAGTGAGTGCCACAAGCAACACGCGCCATACGCCGCACAGGGCGTCGACGTCGGCATTGGCACGGTGTGATACCGAGTCACAGCCAAACAGATCGGCCATAAAAGACAGCTTGTGCGAGGCCAGGCGCGGTAGCGCGATGCGCGACAGCGCCAGCGAATCGATCCAAATATCGCTCACGTTGACGCCGCCTTTGACCGACTCGATAAACGAGCGGTCGAACGTGGCGTTATGTGCGATCACCGGGCAACCACCGACAAAATCGGCGAGAGCGGCGACGGCCTCAACGGCCGACGGGGCATCTGCCACGTCGGCATTTGTAATGCTCGTGAGCTCGGTAATCTCGGCGGGAATCAGCTGCTTGGGATGCACGAAGGTATCGAAACGGTCGACGATCTCGCGGCCCGAAAGACGGGCCGCCGAGATCTCGATCAGCTCGTTGTCCTGCACCGAAAGACCTGTGGTCTCGGTATCGAGGACAATCACATCTTCCTCGATAAGGCCGAAGGACTGCGTTTTGGCGCGTTCGGCAAGCGTGGCATAGGAGTCAATGACAAACTGCGGCGTTCCTGACGAAACCGCGTCCTCGATTAGCATGCAATGCCCGCTCGACGAAGGCCCATACGGATCAGGCTGTCACAGACCTGCGGGAACGTCATGTCGTCTGTGTGGCGAATCTCATCCGGATACAGCGACGTATCGGTCATGCCGGGAATGGTGTTGGTCTCGAGGATGACGGGGCCGTCCTCGCTCACGATAAAATCGCTGCGCGAGATGCCCAGGCAACCGAGGGCCTTGTGAGCAGCACAGGCAAGCTCCTGAGCGCGAGCGTAATTCTCGGGTGAAATCTGCGCCGGAATACGATGGATGTCCGTAGGGTCGACATACTTCACGTCCAGATCGTAGAACTCACAGTCCTCGGGCTTGCGAATCTCGACAATCGGCAGGGCGCGCACGTCGTCCTCGCCGTACACGCCGACGGTGATCTCGGTACCCTCGATGCACTTCTCGACCAGCACTTTGTCGCCGTACTCAAACGCCTTGGCAATTGCCGCGGGCAGCTCGGAGGGCTCATGGACCAGGGAAATGCCATAGCTGGAACCGTTGACGGCCGGCTTCACAAAGCTGCGCTCGCCACAAACCTCGACGATATGATCGATATCGACTTCATCGCCCACCTCGAGCGCAAGGCCGGGGGCAATGGGAATGCCCGCCTTGGCGTACAGGAGCTTAGAGACCTCTTTGTCGGCACCGCAGGCGCTAGCAAGCACGCCCGAGGCCGTGTAGGGGATACCCAGGGTCTCCATGGCGCCCTGCATGGCACCATCCTCGCCGCCGGCACCGTGCATGGCGATAAACGCCACGTCAAAGCCGCCGGTTGCCATGGTTACCATAAAGTCATCAGCGGCCGTATCGAGCAGCTCCACCGAGGTGTAGCCGGCTTCCTTCAGTGCCACCACAACGTTCTTTCCCGAATTGAGCGAGATCTCACGCTCAGCGGAATGACCGCCCGCCAAGACCGCTACGTGCATGTTCTCTAGGCTTTTACCCGGCATGGGCA
>ERZ809074.4094-NODE-4094-length-12575-cov-6.531390_pt1 | contig 12575 bp, 10 predicted proteins | sample MGYA00520795_ERZ809074 | MGnify/ENA primary metagenome ERZ809074 (study PRJEB31570, sample SAMEA3212989) | Homo sapiens | biome: human-gut; feature: human gut; material: fecal | place: Sweden | collected 2011 ...
TATTCCTTTTTCCTGTTCATCTACAAATAAAACTATATTCTTATCTCAAATAATCTTACCTAAATCTGAACAAAGATATATAAGAAGGGTTCTTCAGCAATATGAAATAAGAGAATATACAGAAGTCAACATAAGGCAAATTGAAAATTCTCTTGATTATCTTAGAGAGAAATTGTCCGATGCAGAGCTTGGATATGAGTTGAAATCATGCTATGGCGGACAAATACTTAATATCCGTTATGACAAGAAAGAAACCAATAATATAAATTTGGGGGTACGTTTTGATTCGGAAGAAATAGCCGCTTTGCTGATTAATGCACAAATTCAACTTAATACCTTTGTACCCTCTTCTATATCATTGACAGGAAGATTAGGCAAAAGATATATGGCACAATTAGACTATATAATAGAGCCTACATTAAAAAAAAGGCTTAACCTGTCCTATTCATATAAATACAATGATTTCAATATCTACCAAAAAGGAAAACGTGCTTATAATGTGACATATCATCAGCATACGGGTAAGATTAGTTTTTCTGATGAATGGCTCCGAAACTTGCGTTATGAAGCAGGAATGACTTTTGAATGCTTCACTCACAAAAGTCTACTGGCTCGTAATCCTGACGACAAACTTGATTTTCATACAGAACATTTTCTTAATTATTTCCTCAAATTGAAATATAGCTCATTGGACAACAATCATTTCCCAGTACGAGGTATGACTTTTCAAGCCGATTACACCATATATACAGATAATTTCTATCAATATGATAACTATACTCCTTTTTCAGCCTTAGTTGCTTTATGGGCTACTGCTTTACCTTTGAAAAATAAACACTTTGTTTTTATACCTTCTCTATATGGCAGAGTGCTTATTGGGAGTCATACTTCAGATATATATGCTAATGTTTTAGGTGGAGATATTATGGGAAGATATATGTCACAACAATTACCTTTTGTTGGAATAAGTAACATTGAATTTGTGGAAAAATCAATATTGGCTTCTAATTGCAAATTACGTTATAAGATTGCAGGAGAACACTATGTCTCTCTTTTCGGTAACATAGCTGTTACAGACAATAATTTGCAAGATATATTTCGTGGAGAAATAATTTATGGCATTGGGATAGGGTATGGTTTTAATAGTAAATTAGGACCTTTGGAGGCTACAATCGGCTATTCTGGTTATACGGATAAACTTAATTGTTTTGCTAACTTAGGTTTTTATTTTTAAAGAAAAATGAGTAAGACTTGTTATCACTTGCTTATCCTATAAAACAAATATAATATGTATTATAATTACAAAATGAAATTATCATTACAACATAAAATTCTCTTAGGATATATAATACTACTAACAGTCATTGGAACTATGGGGGCTATCTTAATGCATGAACGTTCACAATTAGGTACTTTGGAGAAAAAGACTGTGGAAATCCAACAGATTCAACGTGATATAAACGCTGCCCATCGTCGGATTACCACACTTGCCACATACGGAGAGTCAGTCATTGCATGGACTGTGGATGACTACGAAAAGTATAGGGCATACCGCTTCCGTGCGGATAGCCTGCTTCAAAAATTGAAGTTCCCTTGTAGGGAATTTGTCCGTCCCGAACAGTTAGACACACTTTGTTTATTACTGAAACAGAAGGAAGAACATCTGCATGGTATCATGCAGGCAGTACACCGTCAAGACGAAGCGGACAGCCTGCTTCTCAATAGCCTACCCTCCGTCACCCGGCAGGCTACACGCACCCAGACCATCACCCGTAAGAAAAAAGGTCTTGCCGGATTGTTTGGTAAAAAAGAAACCATACAAGTGCCGGTATCCCCCAATGCCCTGCATAACCTAAACAAACAGCTAATTTCCATACAGCAGGAGAGGCAGGAAGACCTTGACGATTATACGGACAGCCTGCGCATACGAAACAAGGAGCTGAACAACAGGCTGTACACGCTGATTACCGCTCTTGACGAACAGACGGAAAAAGCATTCCAACAGAAGCAGGAAGAACTCCAATCTTCCTACGAACGTTCCGTCATGACCGTTACCGGACTTGTCTCATCAGCCATTCTTCTGCTTGTTTTCTCCTATTTGAAAATCCACCGGGACATCAAGGAGAGAGCCGACAATAAAAAGACATTGGAAGAACATGTAGAAAAATTGAGGCGATCGATCAAAAAGAATGAAGAACTTATATCCAACCGGCACAGAATCATGCAGACCATCACACATGAGCTGCGCACACCACTATCTGTCATTATCGGTTATGCAGAGATGGCAGTGAATGAAACGGATACTGCCATATCCCAGGATTATGCCCGGAAAGCCCTTCTGACCTCCCACCGCATGATTGCCATGCTGAGCACGATGCTCGGTTACTTTCGTCTTGACAGCGGAAAGGAACAGATAAACTCCGTCCCGTTCTCCCTGCAGAGCGTATCCGACACGTTACAGGCTGAATTTACACCGCTTGCCGGTAATAAAAGCCTGAAACTGGTCGTGGAATCCGAAAAAGACAAGGTACTTTTCGGGGACAGGGAACGGCTCATGCAGGTCGGTGACAACCTGCTCTCCAATGCGGTCAAATTCACCGAGGCAGGCAGCGTCACCTTGAAAATGCACTATGGGGATGGAAAACTGTATCTTATCGTGGAAGATACGGGCAGTGGAATGAGCAGCGAGGAGCAGGCACGCATATTCAATGCCTTCGAGCAATTACCGAACGCTGCCTCACAGGACGGTTTTGGTCTCGGTCTGTCCATCGTGCAACGTATCGTCGATATGCTCCGGGGAACAGTCGCAGTGGAAAGTATCAAAGGAAAAGGGACACGCTTCACGGTGATACTCCCAATGAGCATTGCGGACGATATTCCGGGGCAGATAGCCAAAACAATGCCGGTTTATTATTCCGAAGCGTCCTTCTCTGTGATAGCCCTTGACGACAACGAATCCCTGCTTTCCATGATGAAGGAAATGTTTGCAAGGAACGGTGTCCGCTGCGATACGATAAGCAACATCAGTGACCTTATGGAAGCCATACGCAACCGCGACTATGACCTGTTGATAACCGACCTGAAAATGCCGGAGACAAGCGGCTATGAGGTGCTGGAACTGTTACGCTCGTCCAACGTGGGCAAATCGAAAGATATGCCGGTGATTGTAGCTACCGCTTCTACGGGTTATGGCAAGAGAGAACTTACCGGTATGGGATTTTCCGGAGTCCTTCTCAAACCATTCTCCATGCAGGAACTAATGGAGACATGTACAAGTTGCGTCACTGCACGCATGGGGACTATAAAACCGGATTTCTCCACTCTGCTGTCCTGCGGCAACGAACCGGTACTTCTTGACAAACTGATAGAGGCGACGGAAGAAGAAATGGAGGCTGTCAAGGATGCCGCAGAACAGAAAGATACGGAAGCCTTGCGCCGTTGGATACACCACCTGAGAAGCTCATGGATGGTACTGCGCACGGAAGCACCCTTGCATAAATTGCAGGCTCTGCTGGCAGAAAGCGTTCCCGAAGAGGAAAAGATACATGAGGCTGTCATGGAAATACTTGAAACGGGAGACAATATCATACGGTTGGCAAATGAAGAAAGGAGGAAGTACAATGGGCACGATAATCGTGGTTGAGGATAATCCCGTGTACAGCACCTATGTTTGTACATTTCTGGAGAAGAACGGGTTTCAAACCCGTAGTGCCGGCAGCCTGTCTTCGGCAAGAAAACTGTTAGCAGGCTGTAAGGAAGACGACATTATCCTTGCAGACTTGCGCCTGCCTGATGGCGAAAGTATCGGGTTGTTGCGTCAGATGCGGGATGCAGGCATGGGACAACCGTTCATAGTCATGACTGATTATGCCGAAGTGCATACGGCTGTGGAAAGTATGAAGCTCGGTTCAGCGGATTACCTGCCAAAAATATTGGTGGAGGACAAACTTCTACCACTCATACGTTCTTTATCCAAAGAGCAGGAACGGAAGAAAGAGGTCCGGACACCTATCTTCACACGGGAAGGTGCGGCGTTCCAGAACATCAAGAAGAGCATCCGCATGGTAGCCCCGACACGTATAAACGTACTGATATTGGGTGAAAACGGTACGGGAAAAGAGCATCTTGCCCGAATGGTACATGATTACAGCCGGGTGAAGGACAAACCGTTCATTCCGGTGGACTGCGGTACTCTCTCTCCGGAACAGGCAAAATCGGACTTGTTCGGTCATGTGAAAGGAGCCTTTACGGGAGCCGTTTCCGACAAGGACGGGTATTTCAGGGAAGCCGACGGCGGTACGCTATTCCTTGACGAGATAGGCAATTTGTCTTTGGAAACACAACAGATGCTGTTACGTGCCATCCAAGAACACCGCTACCGCCCGATGGGTGCAAACAGTGACCGTACCGCCAATGTCAGGATTGTAGCTGCCACTAATGAGGACCTGCACAAAGCTGTGTCGGAACGCAGGTTCCGACAGGATTTGCTGTACCGCCTGCAAGAGTTTGAGATAACTGTCCCTCCGCTCCGCGAGTGCCGGGAAGACATCCTGCCACTTGCTGAGTTCTTCAGGGAACAAGGCAACCGTGAGCTTGAAAAGGATGTGGCCGGTTTTGATGCTTCCGCACGGCAAGCATTGTTGGCTTATCCGTGGCCGGGTAATGTCCGCGAACTGAAACAGAAGATACAGGCTGCCGTCCTGCGCACAGAAAGACACCTGATAACCGCAGACTATCTTCAGCTATTCACCGGGAGGACACTCCCGAACGGCGGCGGTTTCGAGTTAAGGAGCGATGATGAGGAGAAGGAACGTATTCGGCGTGCCCTTGAACAGACGGACGGCAACAAGAAAGATGCCGCCCGTCTGCTGGGCATAGGTAGGACTACCTTATATAATAAAATGAAAGATTATGGACTGAAAGACAACGGGAAAGAGTAAAAACAGAAAGGAAGATGGCTGAAAATTCAGGTTATTGATTAACTTTGTAGCCATATTTGAGAATAACAGGCGATTGGGGGACCTTTCGCCTGCTGATATATAGACATAAGACCGCAAGGCGTTTCTGATGGAAATCTGGAAAATTAACATCGAAAGAAAACATTGCGTGATTGCTTATGCTATGCCTTTGCATAGCGTGCATTCACCTATTTTCTTTCAAGGCATTCCAGAGCCTCCATCAGAAGTAGTGTGGATTGCACGCTACTTTTTTGCCTGGCATATATAAATGAAAGGAGAAGGCTTATGGCAAAAGTCCAGATACTTGCCGTCCTCACAATGGATGGATGTTTATCAGAGTTAGAATCGAAAAAACACGGTTCCGGTACTTCTGATACTTACGGAATCGAAGCTATCCGTGAAAAGACTTATTTCAAAATCACCCCTGAACATTCCATATCCATGCTGGCAAAATGGCGTGAGGAGGAAGATAAAGCCATTTATCTGGCAGAAGCCACACCCCGGACGGCAGACTTCATCAACGGTATGCTGCGTATGCGGGTAGTGGACGAGATAATCCTCTATACGCTACCCCAAATAGCCGGAACCGGAAGACACTTCTTCCAATCCACCTTACCGCAAGATGAATGGAAGGTCGTGGAGCACAAATTGTACGATGGTGGCGTGGTTTTCACGGTGTACCGGACAGAATGGAAGCCTACGGTGTTCATAAAATGAACTTATACCATGTCCCTATTCCGGACACGTGTTCCGAACAGGAACACGGAAATACATGATAAAAATCATCCGAAAAACATTTTATTCAAATTATCTTTCTGATTTTCAGAAAGATATAAAATAAAATTCTCCTTTTTAGAAGAACGGGCACCCGGTTTGTCCTATGATTACCGTGCGCACACAGACAATCAAGTGTATAACCCCTAAAAAAGAGAAAGAACATGAACTACCTCATATTAGCGGAAACCGAGTTTTTCGGACTGATAAACGCCGATACCGAACCCTGTAATCTGAACACGGCTTATGACGATTTTATAAAGGCGATAATCGAACTATGCTGCGGAAGTATGGACACAACCGCAACCGTTGTCGTACTGGCATATACGGAGAATGAGCTACAGCACCACCGCACGTGGCACTCTCCGGAGGAAAACGAACAAATATCCCTGTTTGTCCGCAAAGCTCTTACCTTTGTGAGAAAGATACAGAAGCATCTTGCTACAAATAATATCCCCCAAGTGCCGCCACTGACATCCATCCCTGAAACGCCGAAAGAGAAAAAGACATCCGTTCCTGCCCTGCGCTGGACAGGCAACGCCATTGACTTGGTGGAAATAATATATGGCATCCATGAGATGGGATGCATCAATGGCGGTGAAATCCCATTGAAACAGCTTGCCCCGATACTCTATTCCTTTTTCGGCGTGGAAACCAAAGACTGCTACCGTTTCTATACCGACATCAAACGCCGGAAAAACATCAGCCATACGCATTTCCTCGAACAGATGCAGGTAAGGCTGAACGAGCGGATACGGCGTGACGAGGAAGCGGAGCTGAACCGACGATAATTTCTTTTCTTAGCATACGTTGTTTTTAATTGTTCGGATAAGGGGCCGCGTGATGCAGCTCCTTATTCTTTTATAGTTCATATTATTCCCTGAAGATACGATACTATACAATTTTACTATTACTATCGGATAACTTTTATGAAATCCGCCGGAAGCACTACTTTTGTATCCGGATAAAGAATTGGAACCTTCTGTCAAACAAGGTAAAAGAACTATGGCGAAGAAAAAGAAGAAACATCACGGTCACTATTGCAGGATATGCGGCAATTACCTTCCCAACGAGAAATTCACGGGTAAAGGACACGCACGGCATATCTGCAAGTCCTGCCAATCCCTACCCCAAGAGGTGCAGGCGGACATGAGGCGGTGCAATGAGGTAGAACGCGCCGCGTTCAAATACCCCATGTCACGCCAGGACTGGAAACTGCTGGAAAAGTACGCAAAAAAATACAAGGATATGGAGTCCGGCCAGTTCGCGCAGGACATGCTGGATATGAAACGGGGCAATTATAAACCGGAGGAAGATACAGAAGAGGATGCCCTGCCTGATGAAATTTATGAAGAGGAAAAGATACCTTTTGCTGATTTGGAGGATGACATACGTTATGAACTGGAAGAACTGCTGGAAGACAACATCAACGAGTTCATGATACATAAGGACTACATTCCCGAAGGCAAGGATTTGAAAGAAATCAATGAATGGGTTATCAAGGAGGCCCATGATGCTTTTTTTATACAGGTGGTTCCCGATACCGCCTACAACAATCTGGTGGATGAAATCATCCGCAGGATTGTGAAGGAATGGAAAGAGGACGGCATGGAAATAAGGACTTATGCGGAATCACTTATAATCATGGAAACAGAACGGCTCACGATACGGAAACTTACCCGAAAAGATTTGGAACGTCTTTTTGAGATTATGAATAAACCGGAGGTCATGTATGCGTGGGAACACGGCTTCACCAAAAAGGAAGTACGCCAATGGATAAACCGTCAACTCACCCGTTACCGGAAAGACGGCATCGGTTATTATGCATTGATATTGAAAGAGAACGGCATATTGATAGGGCAAGCCGGACTGATGAAAAACAATATAAACGGTGAGGATGTGGTGGAAATCGGATATATCCTTGACAATGCCTATTGGCACCACGGTTATGCAGTTGAATCTGCCCGTGCCTGCATGGGATATGCCTTTGGGGAATTGAACCTGCAAGCCGTCTGTTGCAGTATCAGACCGGAAAACGGGACATCCGTTCGTGTCGCTGAAAAGCTGGGTATGTCTCTTTGCGACAGTCATGCCGTCTTGTACAACGAAAAAGAAATGCCCCACCTTATATATAAGGTGGAACGGGCAGAACCCCGGTAGCATTTTTCAATTCCGGTTATATTTTACCAATTTGTCGATATAAGGTATATTAATAACCAAAGGGGAATAAAATGTCAGACATAACTAAAAGAAACTATCGAAAAGTGCTGTTCCTGATAAGGCTGTTGTATGGGAATATATTTCAAGAATTATCAAGTAAAACAAGAAGTGATATTGCATTTGGATTGAATATCAGAAATTTGTAAATTTGCAGAAGATTATAATCAAGCAATGAAAAATATTCCGTTGTATAAATTCTACAAGCGAAAATACGGTGCGGAACTGCTGGTGGATGTTCTTGATTTGGATTACGTCAAGACCGGAATCCGCAAGGCTCCGATACATCGGGAAACTTTTTATTGCATTATCGTGGTCACGGACGGGTGCGAGAAAGTCGCCGTAAACGGATATGAACGCGAGGTACAAAAAGGAGAGATTATCTGCTCACGTCCCGGTGAGGTCTGGAGCTGGATGCCCGATCCCCAACTGGAAGGATATGTATTGATATTCGAAGAACAATTCCTGCTCTCTTTTTTCAACGATCCGAAATTTCTGCACCGTTTTTACTATCTGCAAGCCGACCGCACGTCTCCTTTTCTCCGACCGGACGAAGAATTGTTCCAACGTATCCTGCATCTGTATAAGGAAATGAAAGCGGAAATAGACGATGAACGTTCCGATAAAGACCAGCACATCCTGCGTGCCATGCTCTATGAAACCTTGATGCTGCTGAACCGGGTTGAAAAGACACCGGTACAAGGTATCTCTTTGAATGATGTTTCAGCCAGCCGATATGCGGATGCGTTCGTGAAACTGGTCGAACAAGAGTTCGCCTTGCAGCACGATGTGGAATATTATGCGGACAAACTCTGCATCACACCCAATTATCTGAATAGAATCGTCCGGCAACATTTCGGCATGACCACCAAACAATACCTTATCGGCAAAATATGCAATGAAGCGGAACGGTTGTTGACCTACACATCCTTGACGATTAACGAGATTTCCGAACGTCTGAATTTTGAGACGGCATCCTATTTCGTGCGTTTCTTCCGCAAAGAGGTGGGGAAAACTCCGAATCAGTTCAGAAAGGATGCCGATTCATAAAGTGATTTCTCCGCATAAGCACCTCTATCCGTTACTTGTCCCGAAAAGTGACATTTACTGCCTCTTTTGTGTCGTAGCTGTTTTATCAAAACAGTCTATCTTTGCATCCGGTAAAATGATAAGATTTATAGTTATGGCAGAAAAAAACATTCCTGCTTACGAGCAGGCTTATACGACAGAAGAGCGACAGCTTGCAGCACATATTATCGGGTTGGAGAAAGCGGCTCTCGACAAATGGTTCAAAGGAGATACTTCGGGATATGAGAAGCTTTGGTCAAAACGGAGTTTTACCTATTTCGATGCGGTGGTAACCGAGCGTGTGGACGACCATGCGACAATCTCCGAGTTCCTGAAGACTATCGAGGGAAAACTGTTTGCGGACAGCTACGATTTTCGTTCGCCTTGTGTACAAATCGGGCAGGATATGGCCGTGCTGACCTATCAGTTATTCGCCAAGACCACGTTGATAGATATGGAATACAACTGTATCGAAGTCTATCAGAAGGAGGAAGACAGTAGGTGGCGTGTCATTCATTCGACTTGGTCGTTTATCCGACCGATGGAAAAGAACTTCAACGCCGTAAAAGAGGTGGTATAAGAGCCGAACGATGATACTCTGGAATTTGATACATGGTTGTCATCGCAAGAGCGAGGGATGCCGGTACTGCTACGTCTTTGCCCGCGACGAACAGAACGGCATCGATACGAATATCGTCCGTAAAACCGCATCATGGAATCTGCCGATGAAGAAAGACCGCAAAGGGACATGGAAAATTCCGGAGGGTTCTGTCGTGATGACCTGTTTCTCTTCCGACTTCTTCCTCGAAGAGATGGATGCTTGGCGTGATGAAGCATGGAACATGATGCGTCTGCGCAAGGACCTTAGCTTCTATATAGTAACGAAAAGGCCGGAGCGGATTGCAAGTTGCCTGCCCGACTATTGGAGCGAACTGCAAGACCGCGTCTCTATCTGCTGCACGATGGAGAATCAGCGACGGATAGATGAACGTCTGCCGCTCTTTCAAGCCCTGCCGTTGATCCATAAAGAGATTATTGTCGAACCGATGCTCGAACAGGTCGATTTTCACGGCAATCTCGATGGCATTGAAAAAGTCACGGTCGGAGGCGAATCGGGTATGAACGCCCGGCCTTGCCGATACGAATGGATACTCGATGTGCGTAGACAATGCGCGGAGGCCGATATTCATTTTCATTTCATGCAAACGGGTGCCCGGTTTGTCAAAAATAATCGGACGTTCCATCTGGATCATCGCCTGCAAATTCAACAAGCCCGTAAAGCCCGGATTGATTTCTGATACGGTAAGTACGGGTTCTGTTTCAAAAAGAAGTAAATGATGAATTGCGAAACGTTTTATAAATTTTGCCTTTCCCTGCCAGGTGTAACGGAAAAGATGCCGTTTCAGGCATTTCCTGCTGCCCGCTCCATTCTGGCGTTTTACATTGGAAATAAAATATTCTGTTACTTCGATATAGATAAATTCGATGTGTGTACGGTTAAATGTACACCTAACGAGATCGATGAATTGAAAGAGTGGTATCATGCGGTGGATGCGCCGTATAACATGAATCGCAAATATTGGATCAGTATCCGTTTCAATGATGATATGGCAGATAAGGAAATCAAGTATTGGGTACGGAAATCATACGATATAATCAGACATTCATTGAAATGAGACAGAGATTATTTCTATATCCATTCCTTTATTCGACATTTCACCTGTTGCTATGAAACTATCAGTAAACTTTATATAAACCTCAAATAATCTATACCTATGATGGATAGGTTTAAGACGGGTCAGCAGAAAATTAATGAGGATAATTTTTTATAATTGAACTGAATAAAATATAGAACAATTAGATACTTTTCTTTGTTTATTTCGTAGGTATGTAAAACTACGTTTTGCTATATTTGCAATTAAATTAAGTTTAAACAAGAAAATATGAGTGAGAATAAGAAATTATCTGAGAAATTTTTAAATGTATTGAAGCATGAAGGTGTCGTAACTGTGATGTCGTGGGGTGTTGAGCCTCATATTGTCAATACATGGAATTCTTTTATCGTTGTCACTGACGATGAACGACTTCTTATTCCTGCTTATGGCTTTAGAAAAACTGAACGCAATGTGAATGTAAACAACAAGATAAAATTAGCATTAGGAAGCCGTGAAGTTGTCGGGTATAAGGATTATCAAGGCACCGGTTTTGTTGTTACGGGAACTGCCCGATATATCCGATCCGGTGATGAATTCGATTATATGAAGGAGAAATTTCCTTTTCTTACCAGAGTATTTGAGGTAACAGTGGAACAAGCGAAACAGATGCTATAATAATCGAAAAAAATGCGGATAGAAAATACCATCCGCATTTTTATCATTCAGGCAAGTGTATGAAAGCTCCTTACTCCATAAGTCTAAAGCCGTTACTTTGTCTGCAACAGATGCTTTAAGTTATCGTCATTCGCGATACGCTCCAGTTCATCCTTGACAATCTGTTTCACATCCTCCTTGATACGGTTGTAATTCTCCTGCACACGCTCTTTCATGTGGTCTATGCCTTCCTCATCGGTAAAATCCGTAATGACGGGTATCGGCTTGTAGTCCTTCTCCTCCCGTTTGACTTTTTCGGCATCCACAACAATCTCACAATGAAAAATCTTCTGCTCGATACGCTCGTCGAACGTATCTGCCACAGACCCCACGAACATCCCCTGTGTCAGGGATGAAATCTTGCTTGGCGGGATAAGCGCATCCATCTGCGTGTTGATGGAAGTGGACACATCCTGCCGGTTAATGGAGATTGACTGCCGCTTTTGCAAAACCTTTCCGAAGCGTTCGGAGAGTGTTTTGGCTGTTTCTCCAACGACTTGACCGGAGAAGATATTACCGACAGTATTCATCACTACCTTCGCTTCCTTGTCACCGTAGTCGCGTACCAACTGGCTGAAATCCTGGAAACCCAGAAGTACTGCCACCTTGTTGCTTCGTGCGGTGGCGATAAGGTTGTCCAGTCCCTTGAAATATATCGTCGGCAGCTCGTCAATGATAATCGAGGATTTGAGCTTGCCTTTCTTATTGACGAGTTTGACAATACGCGAATTATACAGACCGAGAGCCGCTCCGTAAATATTCTGCCGGTCGGGGTTATTGCCGACACAGAGTATCTTGGGCTCTTCCGGATTATTGATGTCCAATGTAAACTCGCTGTCCGACATCACCCAGTAAAGCTGCGGTGAAATCATCCTTGAAAGCGGGATTTTGGCAGAGGCTATCTGTCCCTGGAGCTGCTCCGCAGCCCCTCCGAGCCAGGCATCCATGAACGGAGAAAGGTAGTTCTCCAGTTCGGGATAAGAGGAGAGAATCGGAAAAATATCCTCATAGCGGCGGTTCAAAAACTCAATGGCATGGGGAAATGTACAATACTTGCCATTTTGATAGATTTTGAGATACCAAATTATTGAGGCAAAGAGGATTATAGGTGATTCCACAAAGAAGTCCCCCTGTTTTTGCACATCGGGTAAGTCAAGGGCATTGCTGCCCCCTTCTCCCCTAAGAACCG
>ERZ809074.4101-NODE-4101-length-12562-cov-3.637403_pt1 | contig 12562 bp, 6 predicted proteins | sample MGYA00520795_ERZ809074 | MGnify/ENA primary metagenome ERZ809074 (study PRJEB31570, sample SAMEA3212989) | Homo sapiens | biome: human-gut; feature: human gut; material: fecal | place: Sweden | collected 2011 ...
ATTTTTCTAACCAACGCATTCCTATTGTGTGAAACTGTTTGGAATTTACGGCGCCCTTCCAAATAACCGTGTCGTAATCTTTTTCGGATATTCTTCTGTCCCAACCGTAGGTGACATTATGATTTGCCCACATTAAGTAAAACTTCATTTTTGAACGGTTTTTCGCCTTTAAAAACCCGTTGTTAAGGCATTGCTCTAAAAACGGTCGGTTATCGTACCAATACCAATCGTAAATAAACACATTAACGCAGTGGTCTACCGCGGCTTCTATCTGCATTTCCATAACATAGGGGTCTGCCTCGTTGCAATAACCCCACAGCGGCTTTCTCGGCCATTTATGTCCTTCAAACCGTGCCTTTGCCGTCCTTACGGTCTCCCATTCACCGTAACCCTCGGGCCAAAAAATCAGGCTTCTGCCTTAATCACCCGTATAGGCCGGCCAAACGTAAGCTGCCACATCATATTTTTTCAATATTATCACCCTTAGTTGTATTTGTATTGGTTTTAATATATCACACCGCCTTTCAAAAGTAAAGCATAAGGTGTGCTTTTTTACGAACCATTAAAACCATCATCAACCTATAAATATTGGAATAACTTTTTTATGGAGCAAATCAGTATTGTATGGTTACAATACTGATTGACAAAAAAGGAAAAATATAAGTAGCAAATAGAGTAAACCGGTGTTATGCAGATGGACAAGCTCACCGCCTGCTCAGTGCATAAAGCCGTATCATGATAAAAAAATCGAGTATTCATAAGTGAAATCCCTTATGAATACTCGATATGGTCGGAGTGACAAGATTTGAACTTGCGGCCTTTTGGTCCCGAACCAAACGCGCTACCAAACTGCGCTACACCCCGAATGTGCTTATTAAGTATATACAAAAACATTGAATTTGTCAATTAAAAAATGAAAAAACACGAGCAACTGATTGATTTTATTTCAATCGGCAGCACATATTAGGAAGTAAAATGTCGCACGGTCATACTTTTGCCTTATTTTGCCTGATTTTGACTGCTGAAAAATATACAAAATATTAAATTTGCTATTGAAATTTGATTTTTAAAGTGCTATAATACCCGCAAGAAATCAGACAACGCTTGCGCGTTGCCCGAAAAAGCCTGACGGATTTGCGGCGACATGCCGCCTTGCGTATTGTAAGTGGGTCGAAAAAATGTCCTTGCAAGCAAACATTTTTTCTTGCATTATAATACCCGCAAGAAATCAGACAACGCAACTGTGTCTGATGAAATGCACAAAATCCGTTCCTGTCGACAAACAAGGTTTTGCGCAAAACGATTTTAAGAAAAGAGAGGAAAGAGAATGAAGAAAGTAATCAGAAAAATTCTGACCTGTACCGTAATAGGCGCACTTGTGCTTTCGGTATTCCCCACAATATCCCTGCGGGCGGAAAGTGCTTCACCCGGCGTATTCGGAAACGTATTGCCGGAAAAAGCCTCAACCTTTGACACCGCGTCGGGCGTTTCCGATTCGGGCTGGACAAGCAACGTCGGCTCGCCCTCGGTTTCGCTAAGTTCCGACGGCGCACCGGGCAAAAGTCTTAAAATGACCATGCCAAAAACCACTGCCGCGTCGTATTCGTCGGCGGCAATCAACATTGCACCGTATATCACCGTACCGGGCGAATACACCGTTACTTTTGACTACAAAGTAACTTCCTCTTATGACGTTAAGCCCTTTTACGTGCTTATCCGCACCGATAAGGTATATTCGTTCTCAAAAAACGATGGAAACGGCAATATTTACGGCGAACTTGACGGAGCCAAAACAGGTGCGTCGGGGGCGTGGTACACATTCAGTTCAAAACTCATCGTTACAAAGGACGATTTGAAGAACAAGGGCACGTGGAACCTGTGCCTGCACAGAATTTCACCGGCGGTAAGCGATATCAGCATTGATAACGTGGTTATTGCAAACAGGTATTCGGCAAACTTTATCCCCGATGTTTCTTCCGATTTTGAAACTGCCGAAAACATAAGCAGTACCGGCTGGTCAAAATTGGGCGACAGCGTTGAAAATTCGATTGTGTTTGATTCGGAAAAAGGCAATTGCCTGTACTTTACAAAGGACGGCGCGAAAAGTGCATCGTACCACTCGGCAAGTTTTAATTTTGCACCGTATATTTCACAGGCGGGAAAATATGAAGTTTCCTTTGACTATAAGACCGTGGGCAATGCGGAAAATCCGTTCCAGCTGGTTATCCGCGGCGATAAATCGTATTCGTTTATGAATCCCGGAGTTACCCACATGGGCTTGGGCTCGGCACCCAAAACCGAACAGGGCAAATGGTATCCGTATACGGCGGACCTGACAATAACACAGGAAGATATCGCAAACAAAGGAAGCCTTTCGATTTGTCTGCACAATATTGCAGAGGGCGTTACGGGAATTTATCTTGACAACGTTACCGTTCGGCTCGTAAACGATGAAATAACAGCCGACAAGCCTGTTGTACGTGCTACCGCGTGGCTTAAAAACGAAGCGGTTTTTGTAAGCACAAAGACCTATTCCGACCCATATAACGACGTTACTCTTGACCTTGTTTTAACAAACGGAACAGACACGTATACCGTGCCCGCGTTCTGGGACGGGGGGAATATCTGGCGTGCCCGGTTCGTTTGCCCCTCGGCGGGAAACTGGTCGTACCTGACGGTTTGTTCCGATACGGAGAATGCATCGCTTCACGGCAGAACAAGCGAAATTATCTGTTCGCCTTATCAGGGAAGCCGCGAACTTTACAAACATGGTTTTGTAAAAGCCACAACAAACAAATATTTTACCTATGATGACGGAAAACCGTTCTTCTACTTGGGTGATACCCATTGGAGTTTTGCCGCCGAGGACACAAATAACGTTGAAGAAATCGTGCAAAGGCGTGTTGAACAGGGCTTTACGGTAATACAAAGTGAACCAATAGGCAGAAAGTTTAACGTAAACGACGGTGTTTCCCAAGCCGATATTGACGGATTCCGTGATTTTGACGATAAGTTTGAGCTTGTTGCCGCTTACGGTCTTGTTCACGCAAATGCCGAATTCTTCTTTCCGTCGGATATGCGCTGGTTTATTTCCGCAAACGGAGGTTGGTCGGATACTGCCATAGGTACGGTACACACGGAATATGAAGAGGACAGAGTAGTTTATGACCTTTCGGATTCCGCAAAGGACGCACTGCGCCGTGTTTCACGCTATTGGGTTGCCCGTTACGGCGCGTATCCCGTTATGTGGACGCTTGGGCAGGAAGTTGACAACGACTTTTATTGGGACAGAACCGATTACGGCGGTCACGAAGAATGGAGTTACCTTAATAACCCGTATATTTACGTTGCCCAATATATAGGCGAATTTGATGCCTATGCACATCCCCTTTCGGCACATCAGGAACACACGGGCGCCACAAACGCTTCCGGGTCAGCATTCAGGAATGTTGATAATCACAACTGGTATGCAGCACAATGGTCCCAGAATTATAACTCCGGAATAAACTTTGATGCCCCTAAAGATTACTGGAACAACGGGCAAAACAAGCCTGCCGTGCTTTATGAGGGAAGATACTGTTATCTCTGGACAAAAGACTTCGGCGCACGCGTACAGGGCTGGATGGCGTACCTTAACGGCATGCGCGGCGTTGCGTGGGGCGGACAGGACACGTGGAGTTACGGCAACACCTACGATGAGGATACCGCTTCCTCCGACGGCGTTGACACTATAACAAGTGACGACAAAACTCTTGCCACGTGGCGGGATTCGCTTACCTACAAAAGCACGTACCAACTTTCGTATATGCGCTCATTCTTTGAGGATATTGTGGGCTCATGGCATATGCTCACACCCCGGTTTGATGATGCTTCCTACTTTGCGCCCGCAAACGACAAGGTGTTCTACATCTGCGCCTCAACCGACGATAAGGCAAAATCGGTGGTTTACTTCTACAATTTCAGCGATTCTTCCCTTGCACAGTTCCCCAATGCAACCGAAGAAAACGCCGTTAAAACCGGTGTTCTGGGTGGGCTTAAAGCAAACAGCGCTTATAATTACATCTGGTTTGACCCTGTAAACGGACAAATTTATTCCTCGGGAAATTTCACTTCTTCCGCCTCGGGCACGTGGAACATTCCTCAAAAAACTACCCGTGACATGGTGCTTTACGTATGCCTTGCGTCTGAAAACTGCGTTCATGCAAACAAACTGAATTTTGCCGCAAGAAGCGCAACCTGTGAATTCTACGGTCACGGCGCATATACCTTCTGCGTTGACTGCAACAAAGCCGTATCGGGGTCAGCGGCAACTGCTGCGCTTACCGCACATACGCCCGGTGCCGCGCCTACATGTATGAACGATAAGACCTGCACTGTTTGCCATACTGTTCTTGAAAGACGACTGGGGCACGAATATACATCCGAAGTTATTTCCCCTGACTGTACCGCAAACGGCAGTATAGTTTACACTTGTACCCGCTGCGAAAACACGAAAACCGATGTACTTAACGCTTACGGTCATTTTGACGCTGAGCTTGCAAAAATAACAGGAACATCAAACAACTTTATAGTAACCGATTTCGGCAAAAATCAGATGACGCCCTTTAAGACGCTCACGTTCAGCGGTGACTCCTGTAAAGTGAAACTGTATATATTCAATAACACCGCATCGGCGGTCAGCGGTGTGTACCTTGCCTATAACTGGGGCTGGTATGCATTCCCCTCGACAAGTGATTTAACAAGAATCCCCGGTACAAACGTTGCGGTAAATATTCCTGCCGGTACGAGCAAAACGGTTGAATTGACCGTTCCCAGAGAGTGTGTGATTTCAAACAGTTATAACGCCGCAACCGATGGACTGTATGACAGTCTGGGCGCCTCGGTTTCATACCGTGATATGGGAATCAGATTTATGTTCGCCGGTTCCGCCACGGGCGACCTGCTTGTTTCCTGTATTGATGTTACAAACGGCGGAGAGTTCTCGGCGGTTACAAACAGCATTGCAAAGTGCGGATATCTTGCTAAAGAGAAAGCCTCGCCGGTGCGTGGGATTTCAAATATTGACGAAAGCATCCGTGAAGCCGTTGTTAATGACCTTATTGCGGAGGGATATATAAACGAACGCTATGTTGACCACAACTGCCAAAGCACGGGAACAAAACACACTCTTTGCGTACGCTGCGGTGAAATATGCACAACTGTTGCTCTTACCGAAAAGGGCGGCCACAACTACGGCGATGCCGCAACATGCACAACAAACGAAATCTGCCTTATCTGCGGCCAAATCATAACGCCCGCATACGGTCACGAATATACGGTAGGTGCATACATTGCGCCCACTTGTGAAAGTGCGGGCAGTGTTGAACATATATGCACGACCTGCGGCGACAGGTATTACGATACCGAACCGGCACTTAACCACGCCACGTTTGAAACTGCGCGTCTTACGGCAAGCACCGGAAGAAATTATCTTATTACAAAATTTGATGAATCTTCTCCCTTTAAGTATGTGGAGATGACGGGAGATACAAAGCAAATCCGTTTCTACGTTTATAATGAATCAGGCGCAATGCTTACGGGTGCGGCAATTGGCTATAACTGGGGCTGCACCGCCTACACCGATGAAAATCTTACACCCGCACAGAATACCGTTTCGTGGGTAAGTATTCCGTCGGGAACGGGCGCGATTGTAACGCTTACCCTTTATAAGGAATGCTATTATTCCAATGCCTCCGGCGTACTTACTGCGGGAAATGACAGTTTGGGAAAGAAAGTTTCCTACCGCGACTGTGCATTGAAGTTCTTTTTTGGCGGCACAGCAAACGGCAGTATATATGTAACCTGTCTTGATGAGCCTACCGTAAACCGCCGTCTGGCAGAAGCATCCACAAGAAACGGCAGTGATTCGGGCGAGCTTGTTACAAACCGCGGCAGTGTTCCCGCCGCAGTTGTTTCCGCCCTTGAAGGTGCAGGATATCTTACGACGTCCACTGTTACCGACTGCGAAAACGGCGACAAAGTATATTACAACTGCGTTCACTGCGGGGCAAAACGGGAATTAAAAGAAACGCTTTCGCCCGCGGGACACAGTTATGCGCTTACCGTTACACGCCCCACGGAAACCGCAAGCGGAAAAATCGAAAACGTTTGCTCCCGCTGCGGCCGCCGTGAAGTTATAAGCGAGCGTGAACCGCTTGCAAGCGGCGTAAAAGCGGCAAAGTATACAATCGCAAGCGGATATCACTACTATGTAAGTTCCTACGGCACGGAAATAACTCCCTTTGAGTTCGTGGACTTCGGGGATTTCGACAGAGTTACTTTAAGGTTCTACATTTATAACTCAACCGCGTCCACGCTTACCGATGTGGCAATAAACTACAACTGGGGCTGGTACACCTACACCGATGAAACAATGACCGAGGGCGCCGACAGCCGCGCAATGGTAAGCATTGCTCCCGGCGAGGGCAAAATTGTTGAACTTACTCTTTATAAAGAGTGCTTCTACTCCAACAGAAGCGGCGCACTTACCGACGGTGAAACCGACAGTCTGGGAGAGAAGATTTCCTACCGCGATGTCGGCATAAGGTATATGTTTTCGGGCTCTGCAAACGGAAACCTTTTTGTTACCTGTCTTAATGATTCTGTTGTTACGCAAATGCTTGCCCGTACGGGCTCGCGCGCAGCCGCCGATTCGGCAGAAATTGCCCTGAACATTCCCTACGCGCTTCCCCAATAAAACTTTGTTTTTAAGACCGCTTTTTGCGGTCTTTTCTATTGCTTTTTTCTTTTAATATGATATACTTAACTAAATAATCGTTTATTGATTCGGGCGGACTTTCCTTTGTGTCGGAAATTTGCCGCATACCAATATAATATACGGGGAGGAATATGATGAAAAAGTTTTTTTAACCGCGCTTTGCGAAATTACGGTACTTTCGCTTATGTTTGTTTCGGGGTGCAGAAAAAGTGCCGATGATATTGAAGTTGAAACAAGCGGTGACGCCGTTGTGTGAAAATATGCGTCCGAAAGCGAGTGGCACGAACTTGTAAAAATCAGTGAACTTAATGATAATGCCGAGTTCAGGAAAACCGACACGCATATTCAGTGGTGCACAGGGAAGGGCGAATGGCACGACCTTATCGCCATTGCGGAACTTACGGGTGCGGCGGGTAAGGACGGCGTTTTTGGCAGACTTGACGGGGAACCCGCTGTTGAAACAAAGGGCTGTTATGTGTTCGGCGGAATGAAAGTAAACGGCGAAAACGTTAACAGGAGCGATAATTTTAACTTCCTCTTTGCGGCAGACGGCAAAATGTATACCGATTCGGAATATACCTTGCCTTTTGAAATTAAGATAAATTCCCTTTGGCAGGACACGGATTCGGCATATTTGCTGCCTACGTTCAAAGGCACTCCGAGACGCGCAATGCCGCTTGAAATGCAATCTTTGCGCAGAGTAAACGTTACGTTTTCCTGCGGCGATGCAAATAACACCTTTAAGGTTATAAGCGGAACGGGACCCGTTGCGCCCGCTGCACCGGAAAAAGAAAATTATGAATTTGCGGGTTGGTTTAACGGCGAAATTGCTTTTGATTCCTTTAAGACGGCGTATAAGGATATCACCTTTACCGCCCGATATAAAGACACGGTTTTGCCCGAAATTCACGGCATTGAGAACGGTAAAGTTTATTGCAAAGAAGCCGGATTCACCGTGTCGGATAACGAGGGAATATTGTCTGTTACCGTTGACGGAGAAGAGATTCAGCCCGATAACAGCGGCAAATATACGCTTTCTTCAAAGGAAGACGAACAGACGGTTGTTGCGCGTGACCTTGCGGGCAACGTGTGCAGGGTAACGGTTAAGGTAAATGCCGACCACGCGGGCGACGGTGCGACTTGCGTAAAGAAAGCGGTCTGCACGGTTTGCGGAGAGAAATTCGGCGAAACGGACGGAAACAGACACCTTAACCTTACTCACGTTGAAAGGAAAGAACCCACCGAGGATTCGGAGGGCAATATTGAGTACTGGCGCTGTGAGAATTGCAGTAAATGCTTTGCCGATAAAGACGGCAAAAACGAAGTCACAGACACGGTATTGCCGAAGATAAACAAGCCCGGGAATTTGGGCGACCGTGTGCTTGCTGCGTTGCCGGCGCTTGCGGCGCTTGCGGCTTGCGCACTGCTTTATATAAGTAAAGCAAAACGGCAGTTTTAATTGATTTGACATAACGGCGGACGTTGTTTGCCGTTATTTTTTGCGGGCAATAAATAAGACAATGCGGACGAATGTAAAGGCGAATTTGCCGAACAAGATTATATTATCCAACAGTTTATTTTAACGTTGTAGGGCAACGGTTTGCTGCTGCCGCGGGCGAAAGAAGATTGAGGGCTTGCAAGGGCTATAATGCCGCAAAACGCCTATCTTTCTGCATAAAACAACCTCTTCGAAAACGACGGGACGTAAAGCCCCGCCATACGGCAACAAAAAAGCGGAAGCCCTAAGAACTTCCGCTTTCCGCTATTTAATTATAATATCAATATGTGTTGTATACTCGTCTTTCGGAGCAAGCGTAAGCATATCGCGCTTTGTTTCAAGGTCGTCAATTTTTTTATAATAGGCAGGAACGCCGCGCCAGGGCTCTATGCATATATACGGCGCCGAAGTGCGGGGCTTGTGCCATAATCCAAGATACTTCATATCCGGATATTTAAGCGTGACCGAACGGTCGGTTTTTGATGATTTCAATGTAACTTCCTTTGGCATATCACAGAGGAAAATGGCGTCGTTATCAAACATTGTGTGGTGAAGTGCGTATTTCGTTCCGCCGTCAAGGGCAAAGGGAACGGTTTCATCAGACATATAGCAGTTATCCATTTTTAGTGCGCGGGGGGCGCAGCTCTCTGGGAATTCAATGTAATAGTCTTCAAAAGAACCTTTGCCGTCAAGGGGAATATTAAATCCCGGGTGTCCGCCGAGAGTAAAATACATTTTTCCGTCACCGGTATTTTTAACACTGTAATCAGTACGCACGCAGTTGCCTTCAAGCGTGTATTTTACCGTTAAAACAAAATCAAAAGGATACATTTTTTTTGTTTCCTCATTTGATTCAAGTGTGAACGTAAGAAAATTCTCACCTTTTTCGGCAAGGGTGAAAAGCGAAAGTTTGGCAAAGCCGTGAATCATCATTTCATACGTCTTGCCCTTAAATGTGTACTTACCGTCGGTCAGTCTGCCGCAAATGGGAAAAAGATTGTATGCCCTGCCGGACCAGAATTCGGGGTCGCCCTGCCAAAGATACTCCGCACCGTCTTTTTTCAGTGACATCATTTCGGCACCGTTTTCCGCAACCGAAAGGCTTATTTCGCCGTTTGATATCATATGTTCCATAAAAAACACCTCATAAACACTGTATTTGAGTATATTTTATCATATTTTTTTGCATTTTACAACGTTTTAAGTGCAAAAAAAATTTTTTTGTGTTACAATACAGTTGAGGTTTGTTTTTATGAAGAAAAAGAATTTGAAAGTCTTGCTTTCAATATTGCTTACAGCAGCACTTGTTGCCGGCGCATTTTGCATTTCGGCCCTGTTCCGGAATCAGATACCCAAGCCCGTAACAGGCGAGCTTAATGTGTATTTTATTGACGTTGGGCAGGCGGATTCCGTATTCCTTACCTGCAACGGCGAAAGTATGCTTATCGACGGCGGAAACGCAGAGGACGCGCCCACGGTTACGGCGTTTATAAAGAAGCTGGGAATCGACACGCTTGATTACGTTGTTGCCACGCACGCTCACGAGGACCATGCAGGCGGCTTGGGCGGAATTATACCGGAGTTTACGGTAAAGAAAGTGCTTTCGCCCGTTAAGGAATATAACAGCGTCTGTTTCAGAAATTTTGTAAAAAGCGCAAACGAGCAGTGCGGAATAACTCTCTGTTCCGCCGGTGAGCGCTGGACGCTCGGAAATGCTGAAATATATTCGTTATGGCCCCTTGACGCTGAGGACGAGGAAACGAACAACACTTCAATAGTACTTAAAGCGGTATTCGGGGCGGTTTCATATCTTTTCTGCGGCGATTTGGAAAGCGATGCCGAAACGCGGCTGATTGAAACGGGTGCGGATCTGTCGGCAAACGTGTTAAAGGCGGGGCATCACGGCTCAGACACGTCAAGCAGTTATTATTTTTTGAGAAGTGTTATGCCGCAGTTTGCGATAATATCCTGCGGAAAGGACAATTCTTACGGACATCCCCATAAAAGCACTCTTGAAAAATTTGAACAGGCGGACATAACGTATTACCGCACCGATGAACTGGGAACAATATCATCATCAACCGACGGAAACAGAATCACGTTTACTTTCGGCAGCGAAACCGTAACAACCGAGGCAGAGGAACGCACGCCTGCTTTGGGCGAAGGCGATGTGCAATATATCGGCAATATAAACTCAAGAAAATATCATTTGCCGTCCTGCCCGTCACTGCCCAAAGAGGAAAACAGAAAGTATTTCAATTCAAAAAAAGAAGCGGAGGACGCGGGCTATTCGCCTTGCGGAAGCTGCATTAAAAATTAGGAGGCTTTTATGGACGGATTTATAAGAGTTGCCGCCTGCGTGCCGGAAGTAAGCGTAGGCGATACGGACGCAAACACGGGCAGAATAAAGCAAATGCTGTATGTTTTAACAGGCAGCAAGCCCGATTTGGCGGTTTTTCCCGAACTGTGTATTACGGGCTACACCTGCGGCGATTTGTTCTTTCAGCGCACGCTTATAAAAGGCGCGCTTGTTTCCCTTAAAGAAATAGTTATTTTAAGCCGCGAAATTGATTCGGTTATTGCCGTTGGACTTCCCGTGGAAATTGAGAACAGGCTTTTTAACTGCGCCGCGATAATCTTTAACGGCAAGGTAATGGGGCTTGTGCCCAAAACTTATATTCCGAACTATAACGAATTTTACGAACAGCGCTGGTTTTCGTCCCTTTCCGAGCTTAAAACAACTTCTGTTCCGGCTGAATCCCTCGGACTGGAAGATGTGCAAAGTGAGGATATTCCCGTAGACAGCATTGTTTTTGACTGCGGACATTTTACCTTTGCCGCTGAAATCTGCGAAGATCTGTGGGCAACGGTGCCCCCGGGCAGCCTGCTTGCACTTTCGGGCGCCGAGGTTATAATCAATCTTTCGGCAAGCAACGAAACCATATCAAAGCGGGCGTACAGGCGGGCGCTTGTTTCCTCACAGTCGGCGGGGCAGATAAGTGCGTATGTTTACGTTTCGGCGGGAGCGGGCGAATCTACAACCGACCTGATTTTTTCGGGGCACAGTATTATATGCGAAAACGGCAGAATTCTTAAAGAAAACGGCAATACGGTGGATTCGGATTATATCCTTGTAAGCGACATTGATTTGGGCAAAATCCGTACCGACAGGCTGAAAATAAAGACATACGCAAAAAGTTGCGCGAATTTCTCTTTCCCGGTTCAAAAAGTGAATATTCCCATTAAAGAAAAAGAGAATACGGCGGAATTTTATACCGTTGACAAACTTCCCTTTGTGCCGTCCTCTAAAAAAGACCGCGCGGAGCGTTGCAGAGATATTTTCTCAATGCAGGTGGCGGGGCTTAAAAAACGTATGGAAATAACGAATTCGCGTCCCGTAATCGGCGTTTCGGGCGGACTTGATTCCACTCTTGCACTGCTTGTTGCAACGCAGGCGGCTCGGCTCTCGGGCAAAGACTCCGACAGCGTTGTGGGCATAACAATGCCCTGTTTCGGCACAACCGACCGCACATACAATAACTCACTGCTTTTAATGGAGTCGTTGGGCGTAACAAAACTTGAAATTCCCATAAAAAATGCGGTTGAAGGGCATTTTAAGGATATCGGGCAGGACAGAAACAAGTTTGATTTAACCTTTGAAAACTCACAGGCGCGGGAGCGCACGCAGGTTTTAATGGACTATGCGGGCAAAATCGGCGGCTTCGTTGTGGGAACGGGCGATTTGAGCGAACTTGCCTTAGGGTGGTGCACCTACAACGCCGACCACATGAGTATGTACGGCGTAAACTGCGGCGTTCCTAAAACTCTTGTGCGGTGGCTGATTTCAAGCATTATGGAATATAATATTTTCCCCGAAAGCACCGCCGTTTTAACCGATATACTTGATACTCCGATAAGCCCCGAACTTCTTCCGCCGGACGAAAAAGGGCAGATTGCGCAGCAGACCGAGGAAATAGTGGGTCCATATGCACTGCACGATTTCTTTCTCTACTATACTGTGCGGTTCGGGTTTGAGCCTGAAAAAGTGTTCGGTTTAGCCAAAAAAGCCTTTGAAAACGACTTTGAACCGTCGGTAATAAAAAAGTGGCTTGTTACCTTTTATAAGAGATTTTTCTCCCAGCAGTTTAAGCGCAGCTGCCTGCCCGACGGCGTAAAGATAGGCAGTATCTGTCTTTCGCCCCGCGGAGACTGGCGTATGCCCAGTGACGCGTCAAGCGCGCAGTGGGTAAAACGGGCGGAGAATATCTGAAACAAGTATAAATAAGGAAAACACCGCAAATAATAAA
>ERZ809074.4102-NODE-4102-length-12559-cov-4.001520_pt1 | contig 12559 bp, 10 predicted proteins | sample MGYA00520795_ERZ809074 | MGnify/ENA primary metagenome ERZ809074 (study PRJEB31570, sample SAMEA3212989) | Homo sapiens | biome: human-gut; feature: human gut; material: fecal | place: Sweden | collected 2011 ...
GGGAAAGTTCCCGGCGAATGGCTTCCTCCGAGGACGGATTGTTATAGAGATGATAGAGGATTAAGTCGCAGAACAGATCCTGCGAAATCTGGACGTTTTTCATGTTTTTCTCCATTTCGCGTCGCTTGTGACGCTTGCGTCGCTATTTTTGACAATGAGCCAATGTGTAAAATAGCGACGCATGCGACGCGAGCGTCACGCTTTTGCTTTTTCAAGAGTCAGAATGATGATGCGATTGGCGTGAGAACGTTTGGTTTTGTACAAAATTCCATAATCATTGTACAAAAGATCGGCGTTGGCGTTCAGGTGTCGGGTCAGCACATGGGTGAGCAGGGAGACATCCGCAAGCTGGGCGTGGAGCTCAGAAGGTGTGCCGCGCCATTCAGGAGAAAGCGGTGTGACCAGCTTGGAAACAGAGAGGAGAACGGGGTCTGGCGGTGTTCGCCAGACCTCGGTTTCCGCTTTGATGAGCTTCCAGACGCATTTTTCGTGATCGAATTGGAGCAGCAGTTCCTGATCCTGCTGGTCGCGTCCGACGACGCTCAACACGGCGTTGCTGTCGGTGCGCTTCTTCTTTTGCAGGATGAACGCACCGTCTGCCGCGCCCAATAGACCGTTCGTTCCGGAGATCATGTCGAAGCTGTCCTCGGATTCCATTTTGCGCGTATGGTGGACGATGAGCAGGCAGAGGTTGTGCCTGTCGCTGAACGCCTTGAGCCGACCGACAATCTCGTAATCGTTGGCGTAATTGTATTTGTCGCTTCCGATTTCCCGAATCTTCTGCAAGGTGTCCACGATCATCAATCTGGTTTCTGGATGATGGGCAAGAAACGCTTCAAGCTGATTGAGCAGCCCGCCGCCAAGCGTCATGGACTGCGTGGCAAAGTGCAGATTGGGCGTATCTTCCGAACCGAACATCTTGTACAGACGTTTCTGGATGCGGGCGTAGTCATCCTCAAGGGCGAGATACAGCACCTCGCCCGGATGCACGTCGTATTGCCAAAGGGAAATTCCCGTTGCGACATGATAGCTGAGCTGCGCCATGAAGAAGGATTTGCCGATCTTCGGCGCGCCGACGAACAGATAAGTTCCGGCGTAGAGCAGACCGTCGATGATGGCGGCTTTCGGGGGATAGGTCGTGTCGTAGAGTTCTGTCATGGAAAGCGTGTGCAGGGAGTTGTTATTTTTCCTGTCCTTTGGTATAATGTCATTGGTTTTTAGGTTTTGTGACTGCTCCCCGGCTGCGCCAACAGCCGGAATCGGGGCGGTCATTTTTGTTTGGTCGAGCATATTTCTCTGGTCGGGCATATTCAAACCTCCTTCATACCGTCAAGGAGCAGAAGCAGATGATCCAGCCTCGCCGCCCAATCCGAATCCGGCAGAAAACCGGATTCAGACAGGCGGCCGCAGAGGAACGCGAGTTCCTGCTTCACGGCTTTGTACACCTTCGGATTGCCTTGAACGGTGATTTCAAATTTCAGCAGCCTTGCGATGATGTAGTCCTGCTTGGTCATGCCGGAGAGCCGCACCATGCTGTCAAGCAGCGCGTCTTCTTCCGGCGACATGCGGAAGGAAACGGTTTTGCTTCGCCAGCGGTTGCAGCAGTCCATCACTTTTCGGGACACGGTTTATCCTCCTCCTTTGTCCATTCGCTGTTGAGCCGGTTTGCCATTTCGGTCTGCTTGGTGGGAAAAAGATGGGCATAACGATAGGTGATGTCGATGCTTTCATGCCCGACGCGCTCGGCAATGGCGACGGCGGAAAATCCCATTTCAATCAGCAGGGAAACGTGGCTGTGTCTGAGATCGTGAATCCGGATGCGTTTAACGCCTGCGGCTTTCGCACCCCTGCTCATCTCATGGTGCAGATATGCCTTGGAGATGGGGAAGATGCGGTCGTCGGGTTCCAGCCCATACAGCGACTTGATGTAGTCCTGCATCTCATCCACGAGAAACTGCGGGATTTTGATCGTTCGGTTGCTCTTGGGCGTCTTGGGCGGCGTGATGATGATATTGCCCTTGATGTTTTGAAGGGATTTGTTGATGGTCAGCGTCTGCCGCTCGAAGTTGAAATCCGAAGCAGTCAGCGCTAGAAGCTCGCCCAGCCGGATGCCGCACCAGTACAGCACCTCGAAGGCGTAGTAGGAAGTCGGCTTGTCCATCACCACTTTGGCGAATTTCAGATACTCGTCCTTTGTCCAGAACAGCATTTCCTTGTGTGAATCCTTGCCCATGTTGCCGACGATCTCGGCGGGATTCTTTTGCAGGCGGTAGTAGCGAACCGCATGGTTGAAAATCGCGCTGAGCTGACTGTGGATGGATTTGAGATAAGTGGTCGAGTACGGTTCACCGTTCGGCTTTTTCAGGTTCATGATTTCGTTCTGCCATGCGATGATGTCCTTAGGCTCGATGGCGTTGATCGGGCGATCCTTGAAGTACGGCAGAATCTTCAGGTCGATCATGTTGTTCTTGGATTCCCACGTGCTTTCGCGGATGCGCATCTGTTTGTCGTTTCGGTAGATTTCAACGAAGTCCGAAAACTTCATGTTCAGGTCGGCGGTGCTTTGCAGCAGAAAGCGGCGTTCCCAGTCCAGCGCGTCGCGCCGACGGGCAAAACCGCGTTTCATTTTCCGTTTCTTTACGCCGCGAAAATCTTCGTAGTAGAAAGAAACGAAGTAGGTTCCATTGGTGTCCTTGTAAGCGGGCATTACATTGCCTCCCCGTTGTCTGCCGGGGCGTTCATGCCGTAGATCCGTTCATAGTAGTATCTGCGGCTGACCTTCCCGGAGATGGTCGTGTAGTTCTTCGCTTCAAGCTCGGCGTTCCATTTGTGGATGAGCTTGTAGGCGCTGGTGGTGGAAATGCCGAGGTCTTTGGCGATTTCCGGCGCGGTGACGAGAATAGAATTGTTGGTTTTCATTGTGTGTTCCTCACTTTCTGGATACTATATATTTTTGCTTAGTATCGACGCTTTTATCATACACTAAACAAATATACTTAGCAAGCCCTTTCGGAGAAAAATTTCTAACTTTTTTTATTTAGTATCCCTTGAGCGGGATTTTTTCGTGTGGTATACTGAGCGGGAACGAGATGAATCAGGGAGGAACACCGCTATGGCAGTGGGGGATAGAATCAAACGGGTGCGGAATTTCCGCGGGATGACGATGAAGGAGCTGGGAATGGCGGTCGGCTTCGATGAAAAGAGCGCGGACGTCCGCATTGCTCAGTATGAAAACAATTCCCGCAAACCCAAAGAAGAGCTGATGCGGAAAATCGCTGCGGCACTGGATGTGAGCGTGGCATATCTGGAAGACCCGACGATGAACGACGCGGAGGGGATTCTTCACGCGCTCTTTGAGCTGGACGACCAGTACCCATGGATGCACCTTGTCGAAACCGTCGATAACACGGATGCCGACCTGCCACATAAGCGCGTGGCAGTCTGCTTTGATTACAACATCCTTGACAGCTTCATGGCTGAGTGGATGCTTCGCAAGCAGCAGCTCCGGCGCAGGGAGATCACCCGCGAGGAATATCAGGAATGGAAGCTGAACTGGCCTTCCACCGCCGACGACTGCGGGAAGTTCAAACCGAAAAAAGCGTGGAGAAAAGAATAAAGACATGAAAAACCCTCCGAAACTTTGCCGTTTCGGAGGGCATTTTCATGTCTTCCTCAAATTTTGAAGAATAAGACCGAAAGTATCAAATCCGTATCATTTGGCTTTTGATGGGATCAAAAATCAAATAATAACTGACTTTTTTGACCGTTTCGGATTATTCCCACTCCACCGTTGCGGGCGGCTTGGTGGTAATATCATACACGACGCGGTTGACGCGCGGCACCTCATTGACGATGCGCGCGCTGACCTTGGCCAGCAGGTCGTAGGGTAGGCGCGCCCAATCGACGGTCATGAAGTCGTCGGTCGTCACGGCGCGGATGGCCAACACGAAGTCGTGCGTGCGCTCGTCGCCCATCACGCCGACGGTACGGGTGTTGGTCAGCACGGTGAAATACTGGTTGATGTCGCGGTCAAGGCCCGCCAGCGCGACTTCCTCGCGGAGAATCGCGTCGCTCTCGCGAACGGTTTCCAGCTTGTCGGGCGTGATGTCGCCCATGATGCGGATGGCCAGGCCGGGGCCGGGGAACGGCTGACGCCAGACCATGTCGTGCGGCATGCCCAGCTCCTCGCCGACCCTGCGCACTTCATCCTTGAAGAGCATGCGCAGAGGCTCAACCAGGCCGCCGATGAATTTCGCGCGCACATCGGCCGGCAGACCGCCGACGTTGTGGTGCGACTTGATGACCGCGCTGCCCTTGACCGAGCCGGACTCGATGACGTCCGGATAAATCGTGCCTTGGGCGAGGAATTCTACGTCTTCAAGCTTCTTGGCTTCGTCGGCGAAGCAGTAGACGAATTCGCCGCCGATGAGCTTGCGCTTCGTCTCCGGATCGGAAACGCCCGCCAGCTTGGTCAGGAAGCGCTCACGCGCGTCCACGATGACCAGATTCACCGGGAACTGCTTGGTGAAGACCTCGCGGACGGACTCGGTTTCATTCTTGCGCATGAAGCCGTGATCCACGTAGACGCAGGTCAGCCGCTCGCCGATGGCGCGGGAAATCAGCGCTGCCGCGACGGAGGAATCCACGCCGCCGGAGAGGCCGAGCATCACGCGGCCGTTCGGGCCGACCTGCTCGCGAATGGAGGCGATGGCGTTGTCGATGAAGGTGCTCATCGTCCAGTCGCCCGTGCAGCCGCAGATGTTGTACAGGAAGTTGGCGATGACCTTCTGGCCCTCTTCGCTGTGGGTGACTTCCGGATGGAACTGCACCGCGTAGATGCGCTTTTCCGGGTTTGCCATCGCGCAGAACGCGCAATTCTCGCTGTGGGCGATGGAGGTGTAGCCCTCCGGCGCATGGGTGACGTGGAAGGTGTGGCTCATCCACGCGACGGACTGCGCCTTCATGCCGGCAAACAGCGGGCTGCTCACGTCGAAATCGACCGGAATGCGGCCATATTCGCGCTGGGCGGCGCGCTCGACGGTGCCGCCGAGGGTGTAGGCCGTCAGCTGCATGCCGTAGCAGATGCCCAGCACCGGGATGCCCTGCTCGTAAATGGCCGGGTCGATATGCGGCGCGTCCGCGTCAAGCACGGAAGCGGGGCCGCCGGAGAGGATGATGCCCACCGGCTTCTTGTCAAGAATTTCGGAAAGCGGCGTCAGATAGGAGACGACCTCGCAGAAGACGTTGGCCTCGCGCACGCGGCGCGCGATCAGCTGGGTATACTGCGCGCCGAAGTCCACCAGAACAATTCGCTGCACATTTTGCATCGGATGCGGTACCTCCTTTGGTTATCGGGAAAAAACAAGCCGTCCGCAAAGGGACGTAAGCCATAGCTTTTATTCTACACAGTTTTCCGTGCGAAATCAAGAGAATGCGGGAAAAAGTTCGCGCATTCGGCGCTTTTCGGCAGGTTTGATGAAGGAAGACGGGCGGTTTGCGCGCTTTTCAACCGCACAAAGCCGTGGTATAATCAGAAAAGATTTGGAAAAGACAGAAGGAGGGCGGCGCATGTTTCAAAATCGGGATACCATCGCGGCGCAGGCGACGGCGGCGGGAGAGGGCGGCGTGGCCATCGTGCGCGTGAGCGGCGCGGACTGCGAGGCGGTTGTGTCGCGCGTGTTTCGGGCGAAAAACGGGAAACCGCTGGCCAACCGCGTGCTGACCTACGGCTGCGTGATGGAAAACGGCGAGATCGCGGATGAAGCGATGGCCGTTCTGATGCGCGCGCCGCACAGCTATACAAGGGAGAACGTCGCGGAGATCCATTGTCACGGTTCGCAGGCGCTCGTCCGCAAAATTTTGATGCTGCTGATGGCGGCGGGCGCGCGGATGGCCGAGCCGGGCGAGTTCACCTATCGGGCGTTCATGAACGGGCGCATTGATCTGGCGCAGGCCGAGGGCGTGATGCGGATGATCCGCGCGGGCAGTGAGCGCGCCATGCGCAGCGCCGTGCGGCAGATGGAGGGCGGCGTATCCGCGTTCGTGCGGACGGCACGGGCGGAGATCACGTCCCTGCTGGCGGCGATGGCTGCGGCGATCGACTTCCCGGACGAGGTGGAAGAGACGCAGACCGCGCTGGAAGTGACGGCTTCCTGCAAAGCGATTGCGGCCAGATTGGAGGCCGCCTGTGACGCGCGGGCGGGGCGTATCGAGGATGAGGGATTGCGCGTGGTGCTCTGCGGCAGGCCGAACGCGGGCAAGAGCAGCCTGCTCAACGCGCTGCTGGGCGGCGAGCGCGCGATTGTGACGGATATTCCCGGCACAACGCGGGATACGCTGACCGAAGCCATGCAGATTGGCGGCGTGCGCGTGCTGCTGACGGATACGGCGGGGCTGCGCGAGACGGGCGACGCAGTGGAGCGCATTGGCGTGGAGCGCGCGAAAAAGGCGCTGGCGGAAGCGGATGTGCGGGCGCTGGTGCTCGATGGCGCCAGCCCGCTGACCGAAGAAGACAAAGCGGCGCTCTTTGGCCTCGCCCCGCAGCTGATTATTTTGAGCAAGGGCGATCTTGCGCCCGTGCTCACGGCGGACGAGGTGCGCGCGGCCTTTGGCGACGTGCCGACAGTGGCGGTCTGCGCGCCGCGCGGCGAGGGCATGGAAGCGCTCAAGGAGGCGCTGGCGGCGTTTGTGCCGGAGGATGGCGCGGAATCCTCGGCGTTGTCTCAGGCGCGCCATGTGGAGGCGGCCAGGCGTGCGTGCGCGGCGCTCTCCGATGCGGTGGCTGCGCTTTCGGACGGCATGCCGCTGGATGTCGCGGCGGTCGATCTCTCCGCCGCGCTCGACGCGCTGGGCGAAATCACGGGCGAAACGATGAGTGAAAAGGTCATCGACGAGGTGTTTGCCAAGTTCTGCGTGGGCAAATGAAACGTCCGGGTGACCGGAAAGAAGAATCGCTTGTTCAGACGGTCTGATGGTGGTACAATAAACACAAAAAGTGAATTTCATGGAGGTTGATGTCCTATGAAAAGACGTATCGGAATCCTCACCAGCGGCGGCGACTGCCCCGGCCTGAACGCCTGCATCCGCGGCGTGGCGCGCGCCAGCTATTCCATGTTTGATGCGGAGATCATCGGTATTCAGGACGGCTATGCGGGTCTGATTGCCGGGGACTACAAGGAAATGAAGCAGTCGGATTTCTCCGGCATTCTGACCCTCGGCGGCACGATTCTCGGCACGCGCCGCACGCCCTTCCGCAACATGCGCGTGGTCAGCGAAGACGGCGTGGACAAGGTCAAGGCGATGAAGGCGAATTACAAAAAGATGAAGCTGGACTGCCTCGTGACACTGGGCGGCAACGGCACGCACAAGACGGCGAACCTGCTGGCCGAAGAAGGGCTGAACGTCATCGGTTTGCCTAAGACGATCGATAACGATATCTGGGGAACGGACGTCACCTTCGGTTTCCACACGGCGGTGGATATCGCGACGGAGGTCATCGACCGCATTCACACGACGGCCGCGAGTCATGGCCGCTGCATGGTCATCGAGATCATGGGCAATAAGGCGGGCTGGCTGACGCTGTATTCCGGCATCGCGGGCGGCGCGGATATCATCCTCCTGCCGGAAATTCCGTATGACATCAACGTGGTGGCCGACGCGGTGCGCAGCCGCGCCGAAAACGGCAAGGATTTCTCCATCATCGCCGTGGCCGAGGGCGCGATGAGCGTCGAGGAAGCGGCGATGAAGAAAAAAGAGCGCGCCGCTTTCCGCGAGGAATCCGGCTTCAACGGCATTGCCAACCGCGTTGCCAAACAGCTTGAAGAGATGGTCGGCGTGGAAGCGCGCGCCGTCGTGCCGGGCCATGTGCAGCGCGGCGGCTCGCCGAGCGCGTATGACCGCATGCTCTCCACCGTTTTCGGCGTGCATGCCGCGCAGCTGATCGCGGCGGAAAACTATGGTCAGGCTGTCGCGATGGTCGGCAACGCCGTTTCGCATAATCCGCTTTCCGAGGTTGCGGGCAAGACGAAGTTCGTCCCCGCCGACGCGCAGGCTGTCCGTGCCGCCAGAAGCATGGGCATTTCGCTGGGCGACTGAGCGTTTTCAATCGAAATCCAATGACAATCCGAAGCAGCGGTCGATCGCATGCTTCGGATTTTTGCGTTTTTAGCGTCAACGAAACAGAGAAAGACAAGAAACGCCTTGAAAACGCCGGGCGGCGCTGGTATAATATGATCTGTAATTAGTATCGACTAACAAGATGCCGTATTTCAAAGAGGCCAAAGAGGATTTCGCCAAAATCGTGGATATTTTGAAAGAGTAAGGGGTTTCCCATGAAAGACAGTGAACTGAACATCGATCTGACCTGTCACGTGCTCTATTCCAAACCCTGCAAAGCGCAGATTCAAAGCAAAATTGCGCTGCACTATCCCGAAGGTGAGCAGGAAGCGATCTGGACGCGGGTGCAGAAGCAATACGCGGCCTTTCTTTCCGACTGGCGCACCGATCTCGGCGGCGCGAAAAATTTTCACAACGGCGCGGGCGGCAACTACGACTGCGTCGCGCTGATGGCGTATTACGTCGTCTGCAAGGATGTAACCAGTGTGGAAGAGATCGAGCAGATGGAGGGCGACCTGTTTCTGCCCGCCTTCCGCAAGATGAAGTTTGTGGATTGCAACAGGCCGATTTTCAAGCGGCTCATGCATCGCGCGTTCCTGAACGCGAAAAAGCAGTGCGACAAATGGGGCGATTTCAAGATGAACGTCGCGCCGTTTGACAAGGGCAAGCCCATCTATTACGAGTTTACCGAATGTCCGACGGCGGAGTTCGCGAAAAAGCATGGCCTGCTGGAGGTCATGCCCGCGCTCTGCAATCCGGATTTCACGGCCATGGAGCTGATTCACGCGCGGCTGGTGCGCACGACGACCTGCGCCAACGGCTGCAAGTGCGACTACACCATTTGCGGCGACAGGGATGAAGCGTTTCTGAGCGCGCACCCGGAATACCGCGACGAGGCAGGCTATCGGAGAAACCGGTAAAGGAGGAAAATACTGTGCAGTTTGAAACGCTGGGCGACGCGAAGCGCCCCGCTATTCTGTTTTTTCATGCAATGGGCGTTACCGGGGCGAGCAGCGAACCCGTTGCGAAAAATTTGCAGGCGCGGTATTTCTGTATCCTGCCGACGTCCACCGTCTACTGCGCGGGGCAGAAATACGTGAGCAAAGCGGACGAGGTGTGGCATGTAGAGACGTTTCTGCGCAAAAAAGGCGTGGAAAGGCTGGCGCTGGTCGTCGCTTCTTCCATCGGCGCGGATTTGGCGCTGGCGTTTCTGACCTCGGCCCATCTGCCTGTGGAACACGTCTTTTTTGACGGCGGGCAGTTCGCCCAAATTGGCCGGGGAACGCGGCGCGTGATGACGCCGTTTCTGTATCTGGCGATCAAGAGCCTGTATTGGTCGAAGGGAAAAACCCTCAAAAAGATCATGTGGTGCGACGACGACGCGATTAAGCCGTATTTCATCGCGGCGGGAAAAGCGCTGACCTACGGCAATCTGCGCCGCCAACTGGCGGACAGCCTGGAGAACAAACCCTTCCCGGTGCTGCCGGAGGTTTTGCAGGCACACTGCTTCTTCGAATTTGGCGGCATTGAAGACCATTTCAAATACCGCGATGCGGTCATGCGGGCGTATCCGCAGGGGCATTTTCCCGTGTTTGAACAGATGAACCATATGCAGTTTCAAATTCAAAATCCGCAGGGCTTTGGGGCCATGCTGGAAAACATCATCGAAACGGGCGGCCTGCCCGACCTGCCTTTTTTGCGGCAGGCATCAGAAAGGAAAAAGCCATGAAATATCCCATCAAAAAGAACACCGTGCAGGAAACGCTGGTCATTCCGATGTATGGGCGCAAAATGTGTTCACAGCTTTATCCTAAAATCTACCGGGACGAAACGGCGCTCCGGCTGATTGATCAGGTGGATTACGACTTTTCCGCGCTGGAGGAAAAGGCCAAAAGCATCATGCACCGCTTCGGTTTTCTGGAGGTCGCCATGCGGCAGAGCGACCTCGCGTGGGAGGTTCGCGACTATCTCAAAACGCATCCGAATGCGGCGGTGGTCAACCTCGGCTGCGGGCTGGATGACACGGGCCGCGCCTGCGACAACGGCACGTGTAAAATCTATAACATCGATTTTCCGGATGTCATCGCGGTGCGCAATGCGCTGCTTCCGGCCGGGGAGCGGGAAACCAACATCGGCTGCGATTTGAATGATGCGTCGTGGTTTTCGCGCATCGATGCGAGCGGCGGCGCGGTGTTCTTCGCGGCGGGCGTGTTCTATTATTTCCTGACCGGGCAGGTCAAGACGCTGATCTGCGCGCTGGCGGCAGCATTTCCAGACGGCAGGATTGTCTTTGATGCGGCGAATCGGTCGGCGGTGAAGCTGATGCTCAAGACGTGGATTAGGCAGGCAAAGATTCGGGATGTCGGCGCGTATTTCGCTGTCGCAGACGCGAAGAAGGAACTTTCGACGTGGAGCGAAAAGCTGAGCATATCCAGCCGGGGCTACATGCTGGGCTATCAAACGCTGGATGATCCGTCCGTGAGCGGCTTTTTCCGTTTTTTGGCAAAGGTCGGCGACGGCATGATGAAGATGCAGATTGTGCGGCTGGATTTTCAAAAATGAAGCATTTCGGTCTGTCGGCACTTGACAGGCCGTCTTTTTGAGTATAATGCGAAACGCCGTTTCATAACGACGTTACAGACTGTCGACAAAAAGCTATTCTCCCCCCGAAGGGGGGAGAATAGCTTTTTCCGCAAATGAAAGAATAGCTGAATTTCTTGATTTTGCTATTCAAGATAAGTTTGCTTATGTCAACAAGCTGGAGCGACCTCAGGCCGCTTTTTATATGGAAAATTGCAGCAAATTCAGCCGCGTGCGCCGAAGATGGATTTTTTTTACAAACGTTGGCGGAAGTGGGAGCGGCCTCACGTCGCTTTTTACGCGTTTGAAATTCAAAAATCCGCTCAAAGAATCTCTTTCAGCGTCAGCGCGCAGAGCATTTCGCGCGGGAACGCGCTCAGTGTCCGCAGCGCCAGCGGGGAGAACGAGCCTTCGCGCATCAGCAGATGATACAGACAGGAGATGACCAGCTTGCGGTCAATTTGCGGCTTGGAAAAGAGCACGCCCACCCGGCCGCCGAGCAGCGAACCGAGCATCGATTCCGCCTTTTCAAGCGGCAGACGCGCGTGCAGCTCGTCGCGAAGCGCGGCAAATGTCAACACCTGAGCCGGGTTGACCTCCGCAATCTGCGCGCAAAGCTCACAGCCGCGGAGCAGATAATCGATGCAGTCGGCCTTTTCCGGCAAATCTTCTTCCAGCAGAGAGAAGAACGGCGCGCCGATTTCCCGCGTGCGCGTGAGGGCGTTGGAATGGCACATCGAGGTTTCCAGCTGTGTCAGATGGATGACGTAGTCCTGTGCGCGGGCGTAGAGTGCCTGCGCGTCTACCGCGTCGAACGAATAGGACACGCCGCGCATGCGGCCGAACGCGCGCATCACGTCGTTGTAGCCGAGTATGCGGTTGCGCGCGGAAAGCGCGCTGTCCAGCGTCAACAGGCCGCCGAGCGGCTGAGACGTGCGGATGTAGGTGATGTTCGGCCTGCGGTCGTACTGCGTGTGCGAGCGGTGCTTGCCGATGTCGATGGCGACGATATCCCGCGCGCCGCTGCGCACGGCCATTTCCACGGGCGTGTTGTCGCAGAAACCGCCGTCGATGTAGCGGTCGCCGCCGACCTGCTTCATCGGGAAAATCGGGAAACAGGAGGCACTGGCCATCAGCCAGTCGATCAAAGAGCCGGTTTCCATCTCCTCAAGCCGCTTTTCCACCATCGCCAGCGACGGAAAGCGCGTGGTGACGATCCCCAGATGCACGCCGCTGCGGCGGATTTTGTCTTCGTCGATCAGCTTATGCAGAATGTCCATCAGCGGAGAAACGTCCACGCCTTTTTTCTGCGCATAGCGGGTGATAAATTCGAGCAGCTTTTCCGGATGATCGAAGATATTTTCCGCGTCGTCCGCGATGGCGAGGCTCTCTTCGCTGACCACGTCGCTCAGGCGGATGTTATCCCAAAGCGCTGCTGCCGCGTCCATGCTTCCCTGCGCATACATGGCCGCATGCAGCGCGCCGACCGATGTGCCGAAGACGCTGCCGGCCTTGATGCCCAGCTCGTCCAGCGCGGCAATAGCGCCGACTTCGTAAGCGCCTTTCGCACCGCCGCCGCCCAGCACGAGCGCCGTTTCGGAAGGAACGAGCGCGCGCATCAGGCGCGAACCTCGATTTTCGCCATGGCGGTGAGCATTTCGGCGGTCTTCTCGATGCCCATCAGCGCGGAGTTGATGCAGATATCGTAATTCTGCGCTTTGCCCCACTTCTGATCCGTATAGCGGAAGTAATGGTTGCCGCGCTCCTTGTCGGACGTGGTGATGGCCTTGAGCGCTTCCGCTTCGCTGAGGTTGCGGCGCGCCATGATTCGGTTGACGCGCGTTTCACGCGGCGCATAGACAAA
>ERZ809074.4104-NODE-4104-length-12554-cov-14.217937_pt1 | contig 12554 bp, 10 predicted proteins | sample MGYA00520795_ERZ809074 | MGnify/ENA primary metagenome ERZ809074 (study PRJEB31570, sample SAMEA3212989) | Homo sapiens | biome: human-gut; feature: human gut; material: fecal | place: Sweden | collected 2011 ...
TCTCCTGCAAGCAAGCTTGCGTCGAACTTCTGACCTTTTGACCCTGGTATCATATTATAGAAGCTGCAGCGTTATTATTTTCCGCTGCTCTCATTTTTTATACCTGATCTTCTTCCGGAAGCTGCCACACCACGCTTCTGAAAGGTATTCATATATAACCGGCTCTTTCCGATCAGCCGTTATCTTTCATGATTTTAAACAGAACCTTCGTGATGGCCGTCGTAAGGATACCTGCGACGATCGCCTCCGGGATACCAAATCCCAGGATGATTCCCAGGATCACATCGTAGATGTGCTCCACTGCCTTGTTGGACGCAGCCGCGTAGCTCTGTCCGAAGAAGATATAGATTCCGTTCATGACAAGCAGTGTGTTTGTCATAGCTCCTGCGATACCAGCCACCCAGAGGGCAACGGTCTGGCTGCCTTTGATTCCGTGAGCTGCTTTCATGATCAGCTTATAAACAAAATAAGCAACGATGCCGATGCATACGCGCGGCACGATGGCGATCACGGCGCTCCACATGTTTCCGCTGTATCCGCCGATCGTAACGAACGGGCTGAATACGAAGGAGGTCACTCCCGGGGCAATGGTCGCTTTTACAAGGCTGGTCACACCAAATACCAGTCCTAAGTAAGCGCCGTACTTCGGTCCAAGGATGATCGCTCCGATGATGACCGGGACGTGGATGATCGTTGCGTTCATAAAGCCTAACGGAATGTAACCGAGAAACGGTACGACCGACATGGCGATGATGATCGCGGTGAAAATCCCGGCGAGGGACATGTCCAGAACTTTCTTTTCAATTTTCATTTTGCAATTCCTCCTGCTACTGTTCTCTTGCGAGATACAATGCAATATAGTCACGTCTTGCATTATACAGTGTTAACCTGATGCAGTCAAATTCTTTCTCTAAAATTTTCCATTTATTTTTACTTTTCAATTTTACTTCCTACAATATAATTCCTGTTGCCGCCTTCTTTCTCCCGATCTCACCCCTTTTTTTCTCTCCTGCTGCCTTAATTTTTTTTCGATTTTTCATTTTTCCCTCATATATGCCCTCTCCAACGTCCAGTCCTCTAAAATCGTTCTTTCTTTCCCTTCTGATTTCGGTGTCTTTCTTCCACGGACACAATTTATTGTATTTTTTCTGTCCGCTCCTGGCGCACATCTTGTTATGCAGCTATTCACATGTTTTCCACTCATAATTATCAACTTATCCCCAAATCGTGGATAAGTTGTGGATAAGTCACTGGAAAAGTTGTGGATTTTCACATTTGACATTGAAAATTATTCCGTTTTACGCTAGAATAAATTCAGAGTGGGTTTATATGCTTTTGTGGACAGGTTTCCGCCTTTTCCACAACTATGCACATCGTTATACACATGTTTAGGAGTATGAATATGCTGGAAGAAATCAAAGAGAAATGGGACGAGATCCTCTTAAATATAAAGGAAGAACACGATATTTCAGAGGTGTCCTACCGCACATGGCTGCTGCCGCTGATCCCGGATTCTGTGGATAAAGATATCCTCACGATCCTGGTGCCTGATTCCGCGTTTATCAGCTATGTGAAAAAGAAATATGAATTCCTGTTGAAAATTACGATCGAAGAAATTACAGGATTTCAGTGCGAACTCGATTTCAAGTTAAAATCTGACGTGAAGGAACCGGAAAAAGAGAACCGTCTGATCAATGTAACCAACAATACGGTCAGTCAGCTTGCTCTCCAGAACGCGAACTTAAATCCGCGTTACACCTTCGATACCTTTGTCGTCGGAAAAAACAACAACCTTGCCCATGCCGCATCCCTTGCAGTTGCGGAATCCCCGGGCGAAATTTATAATCCGTTATTTATTTATGGAGGCGTGGGACTCGGGAAGACGCACTTAATGCATTCCGTCGCCCACTTCATCCTGAAAAATAACCCGAGCGCAAAGATTCTGTACGTGACATCCGAGAAATTTACAAACGAACTGATCGACGCGATCCGAAACAAAAACAACGTTTCTACCACGGAATTCCGTGAAAAATACAGAAACAATGACGTGCTTCTGATCGACGATATCCAGTTTATTATCGGAAAAGAAAGTACCCAGGAGGAATTTTTCCATACATTCAATGCCCTCTACGAGGCAAAAAAGCAGATCATTATTTCCTCCGACCGTCCTCCAAGAGAAATTGAAACTCTGGAAGACCGTCTCCGTTCCCGTTTCGAATGGGGACTCACCGTAGATATCCAGCCGCCGGATTATGAAACCCGGATGGCGATTCTCCGGAAAAAGGAAGAACTTGAAGGATACAACATCGATAACGAGATCATCAAATATATCGCTACCAATGTAAAATCCAACATCCGTGAACTGGAAGGCGCCCTCACAAAAATCGTTGCTTCCAGCAAATTAAATAATAAGGAAATCAATCTTGAACTTGCAGAGGAAGCATTAAAAGATCTGATCTCCCCGAACGCTGCCCGCGAAGTGACTCCGCAGCTTATTATTAATATAGTTTCTGAGCATTTCGGCATCACACCCCTTGATCTCATCGGCCAGAAACGAAGTAAAGAACTCGTATTCCCACGCCAGATCGTCATGTATCTCTGCGGCGATATGACGAGCGAGTCTCTCCAGAACATCGGAAAAGCTCTCGGCGGCCGCGATCATACAACGATCATTCACGGAACAAAAAAGATTGCCAGCGAATTAAAGACCGACGAGAATTTAAAGAACACGATCGATATTTTAAAGAAAAAAATCAACCCACAGTAAGCTTGTGGATTTTTTCGTGGAAATCCCGTTGAAAATTTGTGGATAAAATGAGGATGATTTTTCCCGATTTTTGCCTGTGGAAAACTCCCGGGTTGTCCTTTTGGATTTGCAGAGTTACCCACAATGGTTTTCACAGAGGTTTTTTCAGGGTTTCATTAGGGTTTTCCCCCTTATAAACAAATTCACACTCCCTACTACTGTTAAGACTAATATCTTTTATATATTTCTTTATTTGTGAACGTTTCTTAAGAAAGGAAGTTATCAACAACTATGAAACTGACATTCCAGAAAACCGCGCTCTTAAACGGTATCAATATTGTTCTCAAGGCAGTTCCATCAAAAACAACGATGCCTATTTTAGAGTGCATTCTGATCGACGCTTCTACTGATGAGATCAAGCTGACTGCCAACGATATGGAGCTCGGCATTGAGACAAAAGTTGAAGGTGATATCCTTGAAAAAGGTAAAATTGCACTGGATGCAAAGCTTTTTTCTGAAATCGCAAGAAAATTATCCGATTCAGATTCCCTTGTAACCATCGAATCTGATGAAAAATTCAATACTGTGATCACCTGTGAGAACTCTGTGTTCAAAATTCAGGGCAAAGATGGAGAGGAATTCTCCTATCTTCCGTATATTGAGAGAAATAAAAACATCACACTCTCCCAGTTTTCCTTAAAAGAGGTGATCCGCCAGACGATCTTCTCCATCTCTGTCAACGACAGCAACAAGATGATGACAGGCGAACTTTTTGAGGTAAACGGTGATACACTCCGAGTCGTTTCTCTCGACGGACATCGTATGGCAATTCGTAAAATTGTATTAAAAGATGAATATGAAAGCACAAAAGTCATCGTTCCGGGAAAAACTTTGAACGAAATCAGTAAAATTCTCACCGGTGACAACGAAAAAGAGGTCCAGATCTTCTTCGGAGCGAACCATATTCTCTTCGAATTTGATGATACGATCGTAGTTTCCCGCCTGATCGAGGGCGAATATTTCAAAGTAGACCAGATGCTTTCCAGCGATTACGCCACAAAAGTGTCTCTGAATAAGAAAGATTTCCTGGACAGCATCGAGAGAGCTATCATTTTAATCCGCGAAAATGACAAAAAACCGATCATTCTGAACATTGAAGACTCAAAAATGAGCCTGAAATTAAATTCCAGCTTCGGTACCATGAACGCGGAGATCCTGATCCATAAAACAGGACAGGATCTGATGATCGGATTCAACCCGAAATTCTTAAGTGATGCGCTGCGGATCATTGATGATGAGGAAGTTACCCTCTATATGATGAATGCGAAATCTCCGTGTTTCATCAAAGATGAGGATGAGAGCTACATTTATCTGATCCTGCCGGTAAACTTTAACGCCGCTGCGATCTAAAATCAGATGAAATTTCCCCGAAGTTCCGGTAAAATCCGGGGTTTCGGGTCGGTTTTTTCATATATCTGGAATAAAAAAGGAGAAAAATGGAAAGTATTCACTTAAAAGATGAGTTTATCAAGCTTGGACAGGCATTGAAACTTGCAGGTCTGGTCGGCTCCGGAGTGGACGCAAAGTTTGTAATTCAGGACGGGCTTGTAAAAGTAAATGGGGAAGTTGAGACCCAGCGAGGCAAAAAACTTTACCCGGGAGACACGGTTTCCTATGACGGAAAGACATTTAAGGTAGAAAATTAAAGGATTTTTTCATGTTTATAGAATCCATCGAGCTGTCAGATTACAGAAATTACAGTCATTTACATATTGATTTTCATAAAGGGACGAACGTTCTTTATGGAGATAATGCCCAGGGAAAGACAAATATCCTGGAGGCAGTCTATGTGTGCAGCACAACAAAATCGCATCGGGGCAGCAAAGATAAAGAAATGATCCGGTTCGGCGCGGACGAATCCCACATCAAAATGATGGTCCGGCGGGATGGAATTCCCTACCGGATCGATATGCATCTGAAGAAAAATAAGGCAAAAGGGGTCGCGGTGAACGGAGTTCCGATCAAAAAAGCCAGTGAACTTTTCGGAATCGTCAATGTGATCTTCTTTTCACCGGAAGATCTGAACATTATCAAGAACGGACCCGCCGAGCGGAGACGTTTCGTCGACCTGGAACTCTGCCAGCTAAACAGGCTGTATGTCTACAATCTGGCACAGTATAACAAAACGGTTATACAACGAAACAAACTATTAAAGGACATAGACCACAACACGTCCTTAAAAGAGACACTCCCCATGTGGAATGAGCAGCTCTTAAAGTACGGCACAGAACTTATAATTATGCGTTCTGAGTTTATAAAAGAGCTGAATCCCCTGATTGCGGAGATCCACGCGGGGCTCTCGGGCGGAAAGGAAACACTCTCTATCGCCTACGAGCCGAATGTGTCGCCGGAAAATTTCAGGGAGCAGCTTGCGAAGAACCAGTTTCAGGAGATCAGGCAGAGGCAGACTCTGACCGGTCCCCACCGCGATGACCTGAACTTCATCGTAAACGGAACGGATATCAGGCGGTTCGGGTCCCAGGGACAGCAGAGAACGGCAGCTCTTTCTTTAAAACTTGCGGAGATCGAGCTGGTGAAAAAGATCGTAAAGGATTATCCGGTGCTTCTTCTGGATGACGTCCTTTCTGAACTTGACAGCAAGAGACAGGAACATTTACTTTCAGAAATTACCCACATTCAGACCTTGATCACATGTACGGGGCTGGATGAGTTTGTAAACAGCAAATTCCGGATGGACAAGATTTTTAAGATTGTTGAAGGAACGGTAGAGAGCGAAGACTAAAGGAGGAACTTCATGAGCGCAGAATATAATGCAGATCAAATCCAGATTTTGGAGGGACTTGAGGCTGTAAGAAAAAGACCGGGAATGTACATTGGAAGTACGTCTTCGAGGGGACTTCACCATCTGGTATATGAGATCGTAGACAACGCGGTAGATGAGGCCCTTGCGGGATACTGCGATACCATCGATGTACAGATCAATTCCGACAATTCCATCACCGTTGTCGATGACGGACGGGGAATTCCGGTCGATATCCAGAAAAAAGCGGGACTTCCTGCGGTCGAAGTGGTCTTTACGATCCTTCATGCCGGCGGTAAGTTCGGCGGTGGGGGATACAAGGTATCCGGCGGCCTGCACGGTGTAGGAGCTTCTGTTGTAAATGCCTTATCCGAGTGGCTGGAGGTCGAAGTCTACCACGGAGGAAAGGTCTACAAGCAGCGCTATGAGCGCGGAAAGACCATGTACCCGTTAAAGATCGTGGGTGACTGCCCGTCAGATAAACATGGTACAAAAGTAACGTTCCTTCCGGACAAGACCATCTTTGAGGAGACCGTCTATGACTATGATACCTTAAAGATCCGTCTCCGCGAGACGGCGTTCCTTACAAAGAATTTAAAGATCATTCTCAGAGATGACCGCGAGGACAAGAAGGAAAAAGTCTTCCACTATGAAGGCGGTATCAAGGAGTTTGTCACCTACTTAAACCGCAGTAACGTGCCGCTTTACGACAATGTGATCTACTGCGAGGGCAAGAAGGACAACGTGCTGGTTGAGGTTGCCATGCAGCACAATGATTCTTATACCGAGAATATTTACAGCTTTGTAAATAATATCAATACACCGGAAGGCGGAACGCACCTCACCGGTTTCAGAAATGCCTTAACAAAGACATTCAACGATTACGGAAGAAAGAATAAGCTCTTAAAGGACAATGAGCCGGCTCTTACCGGCGAGGATATCCGTGAGGGCTTAACAGCCATCATCAGCGTCAAGATCGAGGAACCACAGTTTGAAGGCCAGACAAAGCAGAAACTTGGAAATAGTGAGGCGAGAGGTGCTGTGGACAGCGTTGTTTCTGAGCAGCTCACCTATTTCCTTGAGCAGAATCCGTCTGTCGCTAAAACGATCATTGAAAAATCGGTTCTTGCCCAGAGAGCGCGTGCCGCTGCGAGAAAGGCGAGAGATTTAACAAGAAGAAAGACGGTCCTTGACGGCTTATCCTTACCCGGAAAGCTTGCGGACTGCTCCAGTAAGCACCCGGAGGAATGCGAGATCTACATCGTAGAGGGAGATTCCGCCGGCGGTTCCGCGAAAGATGCGAGAAATAAGATTACCCAGGCGATCCTGCCGCTTCGAGGAAAGATCTTAAACGTGGAAAAGGCGAGACTTGACCGTATTTACGGAAACGCGGAGATCAAATCCATGATAACGGCGTTTGGAACGGGAATCCACGAGGATTTCGATATCTCGAAGCTCCGCTACCACAAGATCATCATCATGACCGATGCCGATGTGGATGGCGCCCATATCAGCACACTGCTTCTGACATTCATCTACCGGTTTATGCCGGAGCTCATCAAGCAGGGCTATGTTTATCTGGCTCAGCCGCCGCTTTATAAGATCGAAAAGAATAAGCGGGTATGGTACGCGTACAGTGATGAGGAGTTAAACAATATCTTAAAAGAGATCGGACGTGACCAGAACAACAAGATCCAGCGTTACAAAGGTCTTGGTGAGATGGATGCGGAACAGCTCTGGGAGACCACCATGGATCCGGAGCATAGAGTCCTTTTACGCGTGACCATGAACGAGGAGATGACATCGGAGATCGACCTTACCTTCACGACACTCATGGGCGATCAGGTAGAACCGCGGCGTGAATTTATCGAGCAGAACGCAAAGTACGGAACTCTTGACATTTAATGCGGCAGCATGGCTATCCGGGAATCGGTAAGTTTACTGGATGGTCATGCGGCGCAGTTTACGCAGGTTTAAGGCGCAGCGCAGGCTGCATTGGAGGAAAGAATGGAACCGAATATTTTTGACAAAATTCATGAGATAGACTTAAAGAAGACCATGGAGAAGTCGTACATCGACTACGCCATGAGCGTTATCGCATCCCGAGCGCTCCCGGATGTCCGTGACGGTTTAAAGCCGGTACAGAGACGTGTCCTTTACTCCATGGCGGAACTGAACAATGGTCCGGATAAGCCGCACAGAAAAAGTGCCCGTATCGTCGGCGATACCATGGGTAAATATCATCCGCACGGAGACAGTTCCATCTACGGTGCTTTGGTAAATATGGCCCAGAGGTGGTCTATGCGTTATATGCTCGTAGACGGCCACGGAAACTTTGGATCCATCGACGGCGATGGTGCTGCTGCCATGCGATATACGGAGGCGAGACTCAGTAAGATCTCTGTAGAAATGCTGGCGGATATTTACAAAGATACCGTTGACTTTATTCCAAACTTTGATGAGACAGAGAAGGAGCCGACCGTACTTCCGTCCAGATTCCCAAACCTTCTTGTAAACGGGGGAACCGGTATCGCGGTCGGAATGGCAACAAATATCCCGCCGCATAACCTCCGCGAGGTCATCGCGGCTGTCGTAAAGATCATCGACAATCAGGTGGAGGAAGGAAGACAGACCTCCATGGAAGAGGTCTTACAGATCATCAAAGGACCGGATTTCCCGACAGGAGCTGAGATCCTGGGAACGAGAGGAATCGAAGAAGCGTACCGTACAGGACGGGGAAAGATCAGAGTCCGCGCGGTGACAAATATTGAGACAGCGCCGAACGGAAAGAGCCACATTATTGTCACGGAGCTTCCATACCTTGTCAACAAGGCGAGACTCATTGAAAAGATCGCGGAACTCGTAAAGACAAAGAAGATCGACGGAATCACCGGAATCACCGATGAGTCCAACCGTGAGGGAATCCGCATCAACATCGAACTCAGGAGAGATGTGAATGCGAATGTCCTCTTAAACCAGCTCTTAAAGCATACACAGTTGCAGGATTCCTTCGGTGTGATCATGCTTGCACTGGTAAACAATGAGCCAAAGGTCCTCAATATCCTCCAGATGTTAGAGTACTATCTGGACCATCAGAAGGACGTTGTGACGAGAAGAACGAAGTACGACTTAAATAAGGCCGAGGAACGGGCTCATATCTTAGAGGGCTTATTAAAAGCTTTAGACCATATCGATGAGGTCATCAGAATCATCCGCGGCTCCGCAAATGTCGCAGAGGCGAAACGTGAACTCATGGAACGCTTCGAACTCACAGATCCGCAGGCACAGGCCATCGTGGATATGCGTCTTCGTGCTCTGACAGGTCTGGAACGGGAAAAGCTTGAGAACGAGTACAAAGAACTGGAGGCAAAGATTGCGGAATTAAGAGGAATCCTTGCGGATGAGAATAAACTGTTAGGTGTGATCAGAAAAGAGATCCTCGTGATCTCCGAGAAATATGGTGATGACAGACGGACAAAGATCGGCTTTGATGATGATATGTCCGTGGAAGACCTGATCTCTGATGATGACACTGTAATTGCCATGACTAATCTCGGATATATCAAGAGAATGTCCGTGGACAATTTCAAGAGCCAGAACCGCGGCGGAAAGGGAATCAAGGGAATGCAGACCATCGATGAGGACTTTATCGAGGATCTTCTCATGACAACAAACCACCACTACATTATGTTCTTCACGAACACAGGACGCTGCTACCGGATCAAGGCTTATGAGATCCCGGAGGCAGGCAGAACAGCCCGCGGAACGGCTATTGTGAACCTTTTACAGCTTCAGGCTGGTGAAAAGGTTACAGCGGCGATCCCGATGCGTGAGATCGATGATGACAAGTATCTCTTCATGGCTACAAAGGGCGGAATGGTGAAGAAGACCAGAATGTGTGAATACAGCAACATGAGAAAGACAGGTCTTCAGGCAATCCTGCTCCGCGAGGGAGATGAACTGATCGAGGTAAAGGTGACAGACAATACCGAGGATATCTTCCTCGCGACGAAATTCGGTATGTCCATCCGCTTCAAGGAGACGGATGCGAGAATTACCGGCCGTGTTTCCTATGGTGTTATCGGCATGAAGCTCGACGAGGGTGACGAGGTCATCGGCATGCAGATGGCAAGCCAGGGCGAGTACATGCTCGTGGCATCCGAAAAGGGATACGGAAAGAGAACGAGAATCTCTGAATTCAAGCTGCAGCTTCGCGGTGGTAAGGGACTTCTCTGCTACAATGTGACAGAAAAGACAGGAAATCTTGTCGGAATGAAGCTGCTTGACGACGGAAGAGATATCATGCTGATCACCAATGAGGGCATTCTGATCCGCATGGGGGTTGACGATATCTCCATCATCGGCAGAAATACATCCGGCGTAAAACTGATGAGCATTGATGCCGATTCTGATGTCCGCGTTGCTTCCATCGCGAAAGTCCGGGAAAGCAGCCGCCAGGACGAGGAGGACGAAAACGTGGCAGATCCAGAATCCATGGAGAATGAGGACGGGGAGACCACGGAGGAGTAATGTTCATGAATATGAAGAGCGGTTATGAGACCGCCATTCGTCCATAAAACAGGATTTCTGACTCTGGAGTGATTGGATACAGGAATCCGGGAATGCCGGATTCCTGTATTTTTCATAATAATAGGCCATCATGAATGTCCGGAAGAAATCCGTCCGATGGCGATCAATCCAAAAAAGTAATCGGGAGGAAAATCGTCTATGAGAACTGTTCAGACGAGTGAGATCACAAAAAACATCCGGGAAATGTGCATCGAGGCAAACCATTTCCTTTCGGATGACATGAAAAAAGTATTTAATGAGAGCGTGGAGAAGGAAGAATCACCTCTTGGAAAACAGATCTTAAATCAGCTTAAGGAGAATCTTGAGATTGCTGGAAGAGACATGATTCCGATCTGCCAGGACACGGGCATGGCCGTCGTTTTCATTAAAGTCGGGCAGGAAGTACATATCGAGGGAGGTAATCTGACGGATGCCATCAATGAAGGCGTCCGACAGGGATACGTGGACGGATACTTAAGAAAGTCTGTTGTCCGTGATCCTATCGACCGCGTGAATACAAAAGACAACACCCCGGCGATCATCCATTACGAGATCGTAGACGGGGACCAGGTGGACATCACTGTTGCGCCGAAGGGATTCGGAAGCGAGAACATGAGCCGCGTGTTCATGTTGAAGCCGGCTGATGGCATTGAGGGTGTGAAAGAGAAGATATTAGAGGCTGTCCGTGACGCTGGTCCGAATGCCTGTCCTCCTATGGTGGTCGGCGTCGGTATCGGCGGAACCTTTGAAAAGTGCGCCCTGATGGCAAAGCATGCCCTGACGAGAAATCTGGAAGAGGAATCTCCGGTTCCATATGTCAGAGACCTGGAGAAAGAGATGCTTGAAAAGATCAACAGACTCGGAATCGGACCGGGGGGACTCGGCGGTCGTGTGACCGCTATGGCAGTCAATATTGAGACATATCCGACGCATATCGCGGGACTCCCGATGGCAGTAAATATCTGCTGTCATGTAAACCGCCATGCGCATCGTGTTATTTAAAATAAGAGGAGCGGGAGGAAAACATGGACAGACAGATCAGTGTACCAATTAAGAAAGAAGATGCAGTGTCTCTCCGGGCCGGTGACTACGTGACTCTTACGGGAACCATCTACACGGCGAGAGACGCAGCGCATAAGAGAATGCAGGAAGCGCTGGATGCGGGGGGAGCTTTGCCCATCGAGATGCAGGGAAACGTCATCTACTATATGGGACCGTCCCCGGCAAGAGAGGGACGTCCTATCGGGTCTGCGGGACCAACAACGGCGAGCCGTATGGATAAGTACGCGCCGAAGCTTTTAGACCTTGGCCTGGGTGCCATGATCGGAAAAGGGAAGAGAAGTCAGGCGGTGATCGATGCTATTGTGAGAAATGGTTCCGTCTACTTTGCTGCAATCGGCGGTGCGGGGGCACTATTGTCCCAGCGCATCAAAAAGTCGGAGGTCGTTGCCTACGATGATCTTGGAACTGAGGCAATCCGGAAACTGGAAGTAGAAGATTTTCCGGTGGTCGTCGTGATCGATTCCCAGGGAAATAACCTGTATGAGACGGCAATCAAGGAATATCAGAAATAATATCAGATGAGAAAGCGGAGAACCGACAGCCGGAAAAGGAGTTGATTCCCCGCTTTTCTGGTATAAAAGTATAGAGAAAAATCATACTGTAAAAAGATGGTAAAAAAAGATGAAAAAAGTTGTTGACAAAAAGAACTATAGCTTGTATAATTAATCCTGCATCTGGCGAGTTCGCCCGACAAACTTAATAAATGATAATTAGCTACGGTAATAAGGAGAAATACTCAAGAGGCCGAAGAGGCGCCCCTGCTAAGGGTGTAGGTCGGGAAACCGGCGCGAGGGTTCAAATCCCTCTTTCTCCGTTCATCTGATTAAAAAACTTCAAAAAGTTTTGAAAAAAAGATGAAAAAAGTTGTTGACAAACAGCAAACACTGTGATAAGATATCGGAGTTGCCGCTGAGATACAGCAACAACAAAACAAAGTTCCTTGAAAACTGAACAGTATGTAAAACCCTGAAAATTCTTATAAAAATGGTCTTTGGTTTAGACCATGAATGAGAACATTCAGAACAAAACCTAACAAAACAGTAGAACGGTTTAAAAATTAGCCAAGCTAAATTTTGAACTCGGATACAAACACTTTAACATGAGAGTTTGATCCTGGCTCAGGATGAACGCTGGCGGCGTGCCTAACACATGCAAGTCGAACGAGGTGTTTTGATTGAAGTTTTCGGATGGATTTCAAGATACCGAGTGGCGGACGGGTGAGTAACGCGTGGGTAACCTGCCTCATACAGGGGGATAACGGTTAGAAATGACTGCTAATACCGCATAAGCGCACAGTACCACATGGTACAGTGTGAAAAACTCCGGTGGTATGAGATGGACCCGCGTCTGATTAGC
>ERZ809074.4111-NODE-4111-length-12540-cov-11.033240_pt1 | contig 12540 bp, 9 predicted proteins | sample MGYA00520795_ERZ809074 | MGnify/ENA primary metagenome ERZ809074 (study PRJEB31570, sample SAMEA3212989) | Homo sapiens | biome: human-gut; feature: human gut; material: fecal | place: Sweden | collected 2011 ...
CTTGAACTAGGAAAACCGATGGCATAGACTATAAGCAGTCGAGGTCATCGGTTTTATCTGCATGGGCGTTGATACCATCTCTGGAGATAATGTTACCTCTGGTGGTGACATTTATTCCTTTTCCCTCAGCCTTACGGCATTTCTGGCACTTCTACGTCTTTCATCCTCCAAAGCAGCATAATGCTTCTTTGTTGTATTGACGTCGGAGTGGCCTAAAACATCAGCGACCAGATAGATATCACCGGTTTCACGGTAGAGGTTGGTACCATAGGTACTGCGGAGCTTGTGTGGGGTGATTTTCTTTAAGGGTGTTACGATTTTAGCGTATTTTTTTACCAGGTTTTCTACGCTTCTTACATTCATGCGTTTTCGCTGCATAGACAGGAAGAGAGCATTTTCACTGCCGGGCTCCGGATCAATCCGTTGACGTTCTGCCAGGTAATCATTCAGGGCATCTTCCACCTCAGCACCGAAGTAAACGGTAACCTCTTTCCCGCCTTTTCGGTGGATGTGGATACCGCCATTTTTGAAATCCACATCTTGAATATCCAGCCCCACACATTCAGAAACACGAATACCAGTGCCAAGAAGAAGCGTTAAAAGAGCCAGATCTCGGACTTTGGTCCGGTCATGGTATGCTTTCTGGCGGTCGGTCAGGCTCTCCCCCTGTTCCACCTCGTCTAAAAGCATGGCTACCTCATCGATATCCAGACGGATGATTTCTTTATCGTGAAGCTTCGGCAGCCGGACCAGAGCAGCTGGATTGGTCTTGATTTTTTCTACACGGAAAAAGTAGTTGTAAAAGCTTTTTAAAGAGGATATTTTACGCATGATTCCCCGTTCTTTGTTGATCACTTCTTTATTATTTTCATTGAACCGGTATTTCAAATATTCCATGTATTCTTCCAGATCCGTAACAGTCAGCTGGTCCAGATGTTCTAATCGGAAATCCATACGATCCATTTTGGAGAAGACTGGGTTTTCCTTTTTTAAAAAATCAAAAAATACAGACAGATCATAAGCATAAGCAATTCTGGTGCGGGTAGAAGTACGGGGTTCGATTCCACGAAAATATTCCGTACAGAAAGGCGGTAATTCCTTCAACATGGTTCTTAATTTCTGAATGTTCTCGATATCCTTCTGTTCATAATATGGTAAATTAGCCATAACTAACAACACCTTCTTTCCATAACAATATTAGAAAAACAATTAATTATTATCTATGCTCAATATCTGGCCATCCATCGATATGTCCTTCGATTACCGCACGGAATAAACGGTCTTTGACTCCCGGATTTTCCATATTTAAGGTGTGGATCAGATTTTTCACATATTCCCGGCGGGTATGTCCATCCATGGGACACGGGTTCTTACAGACCGGGAGCTGGTATTTGTTACGAAATCCTTTGACATCAGCTTCTGAGACGAACATCAGTGGCCGGATCACCGTCAGATCAGTCCGGTCTAAATGGGTGACCGGAGAAAAAGCGTAAAAACGGCCTTCATAAAGCAGGGACATCATAGCCGTCTCGATCAGATCATCTTTATGATGGGCGTAGGCGATCTTGTTGCAGCCCATCTCCAGTGCTTTATTGTTCAATGCACCCTTCCGAAGCTTGGCGCAGAGGGAACAGGGATTGGTTTCTTTCCGGATATCAAAGAGAATTTTTCCGATTTCCGTCGGTACGATCGCATAAGGAACTTGAATTTCCTGGCACAGCGCTTTGATTGGTTCCAGATTCATGGTATCGATTCCCATATCCACAGTGATTGCGGACAGTGAAAAATGTTTTGGATAAAATTTCTGTAAATGGGCTAGTCCCCACAGAAGGGTAAGGCTGTCCTTTCCGCCGGAGATCCCGATAGCAATGTGATCGCCTTCTTCGATCATTTCATATTGGTCAACAGCCTGGCGGATTAGACTGAGCAAACGTTGTAATTTCATGCGAGTATACCTTTCTAACGAACGTCAATAGCATGGCATTTGCGCTAAATGAATGGATATAAGATATATGCTATATCTGTAAAATCAATCTCAAGTATATCAAAAAAATGCAAGAACGGCAAGAAAGACGTTCTTGATTAACGTTTTTTGAAAACGTTTTTCAATAATGAAAGACCTTATTGACAGAATGAAAGACCTTTTTTATAATAGCCACTGACAAAAGTTAGTTAATGCTAATCTTATTGAAAATCATTTTATAGGAAGGCATAGGAGAGATTAACATGAAGAAGAAAGGCATGGGAAAACGCGCATTTGCGGCTTGGCTTGCGGTTATGACTGTGGCTCAGAGCAATGCATTTGCGGCAACAGGCAACGCTGGTGGGGCTTTCTTGCAGCAGGGAACCTGGATCTAGGAAGGACAGAACTGGAAATACCGGGGAACTGACGGCGTGATGAAAACGGGATGGATCTACACAGCATCTGGCTGGTATTATGTAGATCCGGCAACAGGTCTTATGTGTACTGGATGGACCACCATCAATGGAAAACAGTACTATTTCGAAAAATCTGCTGATGGGGTAGAAGGCAGAATGCACACAGGCTGGTTAAAGGACCAGAATGGAACCTGGTATTTCTTCAGCACCGCTGCAGACGCAACAGAAGGCGCAGTGGTGACAGGATGGCAGTGGATTGATGGAAAATGTTATTATTTCGATCCCGCAGAAGGCACAAATCATGGAAAAATGTTTGCAGGCGGCAAGACTGCAGACGGATATCTGGTAAATGCAGACGGCCAGTGGATCTCTGAAAATGGCCAGGTACATAATCGTCCAGGTCAGGGATATGTCAGTGATCCAGTAAAAGCAGTTGCAAACCAGGTAAAATCTGGTAGTGATAAAGATTCCAGCCATAGAAGTTCTGGTGGATCTGGTTCCAGCGGAAGCGGTTCTGGCTCTAATGGAAGCAGCTCTGGTTCCAATGGTTCCAGTTCTAATGGTTCCAACACAGGAAGCAACGGAAATAACTCTGGCTCTAATGGATCTGGTAATAACGGAAATAATTCCGGCTCCAATGGCTCCGATAATAGCAGCAATAATGGAAACAATGGCTCCAATTCCGGCTCTAATGGTTCCGATAACAATGGCCAGACCACACAGGTTTCTCTGATTGATGAGTCAAAAACCAAATTAACAGAGGTTGATTCCCTTGGCTGGTGGCTGCCAATCGTATATGATGACGGTTACACAACAGACAATACTATCGTTACCGTAGACGGCGAAGATGTCACAAAGCTGGTAACTCCAGTCAGCACAGAGAAAAATGTCGCGAAACTGGCGCTCCTTTCTGAGGCAGGAACTGTGACTGTCAGCAGCAAAGAAGATCCATCCAAGTCCGAAAGTGTGACACTTGGGGATGAACCACAGGCCAATGCGGTATATGGCGAAACTTCAGGTTATCTGCCACAGAAGATTCTGACACATGGCCCAGTGGCGACATGGGATTATTATCTGACCAACTATGATGAAGATGGCAATGTCCGTATCAGCCCGAAACAGACCACATATGATCTGACAGCGAAGCAGAATCCGCATCCAGCTTATTCTCCAGATGCGGTATTTGACAAGGATGGTAATGTAACCGTTACGATTATGTTCAACTACAACACGGATGAGGAAAAAGCCTGGTTTGATGACATCTGCAAGCTGGAACTGGCTGAGTATGGCCAGTACCAGAACACGATTAATAGTAATTTAGTTTATACTGTACAGAAAAATGTATCCCATGGCAGTGGTAAAGTGGGAGAACTGATCATCAAAACTGCAAGCGATGGAAATGGACAGGGTAATTTCACCGGCAATGGCCGTTATTACGTGAGAGTGAAAACTTCTAATCAGGGCACAGCACTGGTTCCAATTCACGTAGTAAATTACGAAAAACCAGAACTAATGCTTCAGGAGACACCGATTTCCGGTAAAAATCTTCATTTCTCCATCAAAAACTTTGTATATGGAATTGAAAATCCGGTAGAGCGTGTGACCTTAAAGAATCCAAAGGGTGAAGTTGAGGATCTGGCAAGCATTGATGATCAGTATTTAATCAGCTCTGATTGTTTTGTTCTGTACAATGACCTGGTAAATCATCTGAAATACGAAGGAAATTATGAGATCACCATTTATGCAAATGGATTCCAGACATTTTCTAAAGTATTCAGCGTTACAGACGGAGAATCTCCTACAGAAGTTCATGTTTCTGCTGCAGCTTATAACTCAGTAGACGGAATCAGCATGGCAACCGGCGGTTCCAGTGGAAGTGGTTCCGGCTCCAGCGGCTCTGGAAGTTCCGCAATTTCCGCAAACCTGATCTTCGACTCTGACCTGCTGGTAAATGCCAGACTGTTGGAGAAGCTGGATATGGAAACTGATGCATCCAAGGCGGTCATTGACTGGTGGTACGGTGTCAGCGATGATGCAGTATACGATGAGGGTGACGAGTATTATGATTGGGTTGATTATATCAATTCCGTAGAAACTCAAAAGGCCAAAGAAGGACGTATCCTTCCGTTTGCAGAGTACAAGAGTGAAGGAAAGATTAATCCGAACAATCCAGCAACAGCTAAAGAGGTACTGGAAGATGGCCTTCTCGGAGAAATCCAGCAGAATGGCAACTTCAGCCGTCTGACAGCACCAGAATTAACCGTTCAGCAGAATGCGGAAGGCAGTGCAATTATACTTGCATGCGAAGAAGCCGCTTACATCGAAAAAGTCAGTGCAGTAACGGTAAATGGCAATTCTCATGCTCTGGACTCCTCTAAATGGAGCAAAGATACAGAAAATAACACCATTACCATTGATGCAAACATCTTCACACCTGGCGAAGAGTACAAGCTGACCATTGACGCAGAAGGTTATAAAACCAATTATGTGACTTTCACTTATAGTGTGGAACTGGAAGATACAAAAGATCTGGCGTTGGAGGTGGTGTACGAGGACGGTGAAAATGCATTCACAGCAACAAAAGTTGAAAACGGAAGCAGAGAGTATTATTACACAGATGCAACCTTTGAGGTAACTGGAACCAATGGTGATTTCTTAAGTCGTTATCTGACCGTAACCATAGATGGAACCAAGAATGTTGTGGATAATGAGTTCTATTATGGAAGTACATCACCATATTATGATCTGGATAAAGAAAAGAATCAGCTTGTTCTTCATCACGTAGAACCGGGTGAACATACGATTTCCATTCGGGCGAAGTATTATAATGGATTTGAGTTGACTGCAGACTTTAAGGTAGTTCAGGAAGAAACTCCAGCAGAGGAAACGAAGGATGCACCAACAGTTGCGGGCGTAGAAAAGAAATCGGAGGATAATTTCTTTGACGGAAATGTTGAGTATTACCGTATGGCTTTTTCTGGAATGAATGCAGAAGAAAAGAAAGCTTATCTGACAGCAATTACTGAAGTGACTGTAAATGGTGAAAATTATACAGTTTCTAGTGGTTCCATGAAAGCATATGATACTTTTACATGCAAAAAATATGTTTCTAATACAGCATTTGGATACTATGATTACGATGTATTAGATTTCACAACAGATGGTTTTGCAGATGGCTATCAGGTAATCATCAAAGCAACTGGTTATGCTGATTTGAAATATACCGTAGATTTGGATGCTGAGCCTGTTGTAGAGAAATTAACACCTCCAGAAGTAAGTGGATTTGAGAAACTGACGGATTCCTATAATCGCTCTTTGGAATATTATCATATGAGTTTTGGAACACCGGCTTCAGGTACTTTGAAAGACTATTTATCAAAAGTGACAGAAGTAACCGTAGGAACGAAAACCTATAAAAAGAGCAGTTACTCCAGTCTCAATTCCAGTGATCAGTATACATGGAAATTGACAGATAGCTCTAGTTTATGGGGAAGCAACTATGATGTGATTGATCTAACAACGGATGGATTTGTTGGTGAAAAAGTAACAATTACATTAAAAGCAGACGGATATAATGATTTGGTATATCAGGCAGAAACAGATGGAGAGAAAGGGCCAGATCAGGTCAAAACAATGGATATCACCAGTTTCAGCCATACAGATAATGGTTATTTGATTGGATTTAGTGAAACCAATAGAACCGTTTTAAAGACGTATCTGCAAAATATTACAGATGTGAAGGTTGGAAATGATTTCTATGAGTTTGCATCTTTCAGCTTCTTTTATGGAGATGGCTATTATATGTTATATACCGTTGATGATTCTCAAAGTAATTCTGATTTTGATCACTTAAAGATTTCTGCCAGCGGTTTTAACAATACGGAAACAGGAGCTACAACAGAGATTGTGATTTCTTCTGAAGGATATGAAGATGCTACATTTACAATTGTTTATACGGGTTCTGGATTTGTTTTATCCGACAGTGCGGCAGCAGAGAAACTCTTAGCATCTTTAGTCCAACTTCCGGTTACGGATGTCCTGCTTCCGGCTCAGGCCACAGAACTTCCAAAATTTGATATCATCCTTCCAGAAGTAACGGAAGAAGTGACAGAAGACACAACAGACGTTACCGAAGATACAGAGGTCAAAGAAAATGAAGCAGAAGAGGCTAAAAATGCGGATGAATCTTCTGAAACAGAGGAATCTGAAAGCGAAGAGGAAGAAGTAACCGAGACCCCAGAAACAGAGGAAACTAAGGAAGAGAAAACTTCCGAAGACCAGGTTGAAGAGGTAGAAGAAGCAGAGACCGAGGCAGAAGCTGAGATTTCTGTTGAGACAGAAGAAGTGACAGCAGAATAAGCAAATTCTGGTATTTTAGCAAACAGAAGCAGGCGTCCATGTCGAAAGATGTGGTGCCTGCTTTTGACATATTCGGACTCTATTTCGCCTTGCAAAAACAGATTTAGCCATCTATAATCATAAGCAGAAATTGAATCGATCAAATCCCATAAATCGGAGGAATAAATACATGGAAATTACATCAGCAGTGGATCTTATTGTATTTGCAGGTCAGTCAAATATGGCAGGCCGGGGGGACGCAGAGGATGCGCCGGAATGTCTTCCGGGAGCCGGATATGAATATAAAGCGGTCAGCGCACCAGAAGATCTGATTCCGATTCAGGAGCCATTTGGTCTCCATGAAGACCGGGCAAATGGACTTTCAGACTGGACAGAAGATGGAGGTACGAAACGTTCCGGAAGTATGGTGACAGCTCTGGTCAATGAGTATTACCGTCAGACAGGCCACGTGGTCATTGGAGTGTCAGCTTCCAAGGGTGGAACTTCTACAGAGCAGTGGAAGAAATCCTATATTTCCGATGCAGTCAGCCGCCTGGAGAGCGCCAAGTGTTATCTTTCCGACCATCAGATCGCGGTACGGGACATCTATGTAGTGTGGTGTCAGGGAGAGACCGATGGAGATCATCAGGTGACGAAGGAAATTTATAAGAAAAATACCCAGGAATTGATGGAACAATTCAAAAAAGCTGGCGCTTCCCATGTTTTCCTTGTTCAGATCGGGCATTTCAACTATCTGCTTCATGGGGAAAAAGGAAAAGCATGGGATAAACGTTATGAAGTCATCCGTCAGGCCCAGGAAGAACTGTGTCGGGAAAATGACTTTTTTACGTTAGCCGCCAGTTTTGAACCATATTTAACATTGATGCGGGATTCCTACCATTATTTCCAGCAGGCCTATGATGAAGTTGGAACTGCCTGTGGAAAGATTATGGCAGAATATAAAGCTTAATATATGACTTAATTTCGATTGCAAATCCAGTTTTCATGCGGTCAGTCAAGCAAGTGAGCAGATCGAAGGAACCGTTATTATTTTGCTAATAATTCATCAGCCAGTGCTTCCATAGAAGCCACATCCGCGTCTTTCATGGTAGATTTGATGGAAACGGTTTTTTCACAGATATCCAGGCTCTTCATGGTATCCAGGATTGCTTTCATGGATTTTGCAGCACATGGAGCCCAGGAACCATTTTCAATCAGGGCAACCGCACGTTTCTGGAATGCTTTGTGGGACAGACGGTTTAAGAAATCTTCCATTGGAGGGAATACGCCTGCATCGTAAGAAGCAGCAGCCAACACCAGTTTGCTGTAGCGGAATGCATTGGAAACAGCCTCTGCCATGTCATCGCGGGTTAAGTCGGTAAATACAACATCAGCACCTTTGGATTTTAAGATCTCCACCATTTTTTCTGCAGCAGCCTTGGTGTTGCCGTGGATGGAAGCGCAGGCAACCAGCACGCCATCTTCTTCAGGAGTATAGCTGCTCCAGGTCATGTATTTGTCAATGTAAAAACCAAGATTTTCTTTCAAAACAGGACCATGCAGCGGGCAGATGGTCTGAATGTCCAGTGTAGCAGCTTTCTTTAAAAGAGTCTGCACCGGAGTACCATATTTACCAACGATATTGATATAATATCTTCTTGCTTCGTCGGTCCATTCATCGTCATAGCAGAGAGCACCGAATTTACCAAAACCGTCTGCGGAGAACAGCACTTTCTCGGTCTCCTCGTATTCGACCATGACCTCTGGCCAATGGACCATAGGAGCCATGAAAAATTTCAGTTTATGGGAGCCCAGCTCCAGTTCATTTCCTTCTGCTACAGTGATGCAGCGGTCATTCAAATTGGCGATATCGAAAAATTGAGGGAGCATTGCTTTTGCCTTGGCGCTTAACACCAGCTTCATCTCAGGAAAATGATCTGCCAGATGCTTAATATTCGCTGCGTGATCTGGCTCTAAGTGGGAGATCACCAGATAATCTGGAGTACGGCCAGCTAAAACTGTCTCCAGATTTGCCATCCATTCATCACCCTTTCTAGCATCAATGGTATCCATAACCGCAATTTTCTCGTCCAGGATTACATAGGAATTATAGGAAACGCCGTGAGGAATCTGATACTGGCTCTCAAACAGATCCAGAGTCGTATCATCCGCACCGATATACTTAATAGAATCAGAAATCACAACATTGCTCATGGAAAAATCCTCCTTGAATGGTAAAATATAGGAATAGTTACTATTTTCTTTTAAATTTTATTATAGCACGAAAATAGTTCAGTGTAAATAAGAAACTGCAAACGGCAAAAATCATCGACACATCATGGGAAAAGCGTTATACTGGCAGTAATGAAAAAACATACAGGTGGATACTATGACATTTCAACAATTAAAATATGTGATAACGGTAGCGGAAACAGGAACCATCACCGAGGCAGCAGGTAAACTTTACGTGTCTCAGCCGAGCCTTACAAAAGCAATCCATGAGCTGGAAAAAGAAATGAACATCGTGATCTTTAACCGGACAAACAAGGGAATCAGTTTATCCAGGGAGGGCGATGAGTTCCTGGGTTATGCCAGACAGGTCTTGGATCAGGCGGCGATTCTGGAGGATAAATACAAGGGAGGTCATGGTGGGAAAAAGAAATTCTGTGTGTCCACACAGCATTATTCCTTTGCGGTCAATGCATTTGTAGATCTGATCAAGCAGTATGGACAGGATGAGTATGATTTCAGTCTGCGGGAGACCCAGACATATGAGATCATTGAAGATGTGGCCAGAATGCGTAGTGAGATTGGAATTCTGTTTCTGAATGATTTCAATGAGGTAGTGATGGACAAGATCTTAAAATCCCATGACCTGGAATTCCATCTGCTCTTCATTGCAAAACCTCATGTGTTTATCAGCAGAAATCATCCGCTGGCGGGAAGAGAGATCATTACCAACGAGGAACTGGAACAGTACCCGTATCTTTCCTATGAACAGGGCGAACATAATTCGTTTTATTTTTCGGAAGAGATATTTTCCCCATTTGAGCGGAAAAAGAACATCCGGGTCCGCGACCGGGCGACATTATTTAACCTGCTGATCGGTCTTAACGGATACACGGTGTGCAGTGGTGTGATTGATGAGAAATTAAATGGCAAAGACATTATAGCAGTGCCGTTAGCCCAGGAAAGTAATATGCGGATCGGTTATATTTCCCACAGGAAAGGTATGATCAGCCGGGTGGGAAACTCTTATTTAGAGGCATTGGACCAGTATCTCCAATAGCTTGTAACGATCCAGCACCTTCATAAGTACAATCATTTTGACATTTATAGAGTGGCTTGCCATAACTTAAAGCTATGGCTAACCGCTCTTTTTCTGTATTTTTCAAAAATCGTTTCTTCCTATATAATAACGACAGATTCACCGATAGAGAAAAATTATGGAGATACATGGAGGAAATAAATATGAGCAAATTGCAGACACCATTCCGTTATGATTTTGTAGGAAGCTTTTTAAGACCGGAGAAATTAAAGAAAGCAAGAAGACAGTTCGATGAGGGAGCTATTGACTATGCTGCATTAAAAGTAGTTGAGGACGAATGCATTCGGGAACTGGCAGTGAAGATCAAAGAGCTTGGTTACCATGTGATCACAGATGGTGAGTTCCGCAGAGCCACCTGGCATCTGGATTTTATGTGGGGATTTGATGGCGTTGGTCATGCACCGACCAAGACAGGACTGCCATTTCACGGAGAAGCAGCGATGGTTGATGATACTTATATCATAGGAAAAATCGACCTGACAAAAGAGCATCCGTTTGTCGATCATTTCCGTTTTGTCAAAGCCCTGGAAGATGAAAATACGGTGGCAAAACAGACCATACCGGCACCTGCTCAGATGCTTGCCCAGTTCACCATGCCATTTAACCGGGAACACACCGAGAAAGTTTACGCAAGTGATGAAGAACTGGTAGATGATATCATAGCGGTATATGGAAAAGTGATCGATCAGCTTTATGCAGCAGGCTGCAGAAATATCCAGTTAGATGACTGCACATGGGGAATGTTCGCAGATAAGATCGGGCATATTCTTTATGGAACCACCAGAGAAGGGCTGATCGAAGTCCAGAAATCCCATAAGGACATCAACAACCGTGTGATCGCCAATGCACCGAAGGATATGATCATCAACACCCATGTCTGCCGCGGCAATTTCCACTCCACTTACGCAAGCGAGGGCGCTTATGACTCCGTAGCTGATATCCTGTTCGGAGAGGAACATGTCAATGCCTACTTCTTAGAGTTTGACGATGAACGTTCTGGTGGTTTTGCTCCACTTGCTAAAGTGTCCGGTGAGGAAAAGGTGGTTCTGGGTCTGATCACCACCAAATCCCCGGTTCTGGAGGACAAGCAGGTGGTCATTAGCCGGATCCATGAAGCGGCAAAATACGTTCCACTGGATCGTCTGTATTTAAGCCCGCAGTGTGGATTCGCCTCCTGCGAGATCGGCAACAAGCTGACAGAAGAGGAGCAGTGGGCGAAGATGAGACTGGTGAAAGAAGTAGCGGAAGAAGTCTGGGGCAGATAAAAACCAGATTAAGATCACAAAATATATCAAAAATTTTATAGACTTGTCTACTTAGAGTATTATGCTACAGAAGTAGACAAGTTTTTTTGATTCAAAAATAGAGAGTATGACTGTACAATTCAATGATATCTGAGCTATAATTCATATTTGATATCGTCCTTCTAGAAAGAAGGAACTTAACTGTTCAATAGGTCTGCACACTTGTTGCGCTGACCGTAAGAAAACATAGGTGGGAAGGAAAAGTATGGTAATAACGACTTTATGCTACATCGAACATAACAATCAGTATTTGATGCTTCACCGCGTCAAAAAACACCACGACATGAACGAAGGCAAATGGATCGGAGTTGGCGGTCATGTAGAAGAGCAGGAAACACCGGAAGAGTGTCTGGTTCGGGAAGTGAAGGAGGAGACTGGTTTAACACTGACGTCTTATCAACTTCGCGGTCTGGTAACATTTTTAAACAGTCAGTACGAATCCGAACTGATGTGCGTATATACGGCGGACGGATATAGCGGTGAATTGATGGAATGTAATGAGGGAAATCTCTGCTGGGTTGATAAAGCTATGGTGCCGCAGCTTCCCACCTGGGAGGGAGACCGGGTGTTTCTTGATCTTCTGCTTTCTGGAGAAGAGAGGTTTTTCTCTATTAAGTTGAGGTATGACGGGGAAAAACTTGTAGAGAAGAAGATTCAATTGTATCGTGAAAAATACCATAAAGAAGATACAAAGTCCCAGATGCGCAGGTGAACAGACATGAAAAATATCCATAGCATTGAATTTTGTACCGGAAGCAAGGAAGAATTGCTTCCCGGTTTTGAAAAAGATTTTCCGTATATCGCTTCAAGGGCAGAACTTGACAAGTATATAGGGTGTTATGTACCGTGGCACTGGCACAGGACAGTGGAACTTTTTTATATGGAAAGCGGCAGCATTGAATATGATACGCCAGGAGGAAAAATATTGTTTCCGGCTGGAAGCGGCGGCATGATAAATCCTAATGTACTCCATATGACAAAAGCAATATCGCAGAAAGAAAAGAATATACAGCTACTTCATATTTTCGATGTTTCCTTACTTGCCGGAGAACAGGGAAGCAGGATTGAACAAAAATATATTGCGCCTGTCATAACAGCCCCGCAGATTGAGGTAATCCCGCTTTTTCCGGGCAATGCAGAAGAAGAAAGGATTTTGAAACTGCTTTCTGCCTCATTTCGTTTATCCAGTGA
>ERZ809074.4115-NODE-4115-length-12523-cov-30.145974_pt1 | contig 12523 bp, 7 predicted proteins | sample MGYA00520795_ERZ809074 | MGnify/ENA primary metagenome ERZ809074 (study PRJEB31570, sample SAMEA3212989) | Homo sapiens | biome: human-gut; feature: human gut; material: fecal | place: Sweden | collected 2011 ...
CAGCCCAGCGCAAATGTGATTTTGAAGACATTGAATGCGGCATGACGCACGAAGAGGCCTGCGCGGAGAGCGGACGCTGCCTGCGCTGCGACCACTTCGGCTACGGCATCTTCAAGGGAGGGAGAATCGAAAGATGGTAACACTCACGATCAACGGCAAAACCGTCTGCGTGCCAGAGGGAACCAGCATTCTGGACGCCGCGCGCGCGGCCAATATCGACATCCCGACGCTCTGCTATCTCAAGGATCTCAACGAGATCGGTGCCTGCCGCATCTGCATGGTCGAGGTCGAGGGACAGGAAACGCTTGTCGCCGCGTGCGACAACGAGGTGCATGCGGGCATGGTCATCCACACGAACTCTCAGAAGGTGCGCATGACGCGCCGCGTCAATCTGCAGCTTCTTCTCAGCCAGCACGAGGTAAACTGCGTCAAGTGTACGCGCAGTGGCAACTGCAAGCTGCAGAAGCTCGCCAACGACTATAATCTGCTCGGCGCGCCCTATCAGAAAAAGCTGCGTCCGGCGCCGGTCGACTACTCCGCGCCCATTTTGCGCTTTGAAAACCGCTGCGTCAAGTGCATGCGCTGCGTGCAGGTGTGTGATAAGATGCAAGGCGTCCATATCTGGGATCTGGTTGGCACCGGCTCCCGGACGACCGTCGGTACGGCAAAGGCGGACAGCCTTTCCCAGTCCCTCTGCACCTATTGCGGCCAGTGTGTGACCCACTGTCCGGTCGGTGCATTGGAGGAGCGCGACGATACCGACCACGTCTACCGCATGCTCGCCGATCCCACCCTCACGACCGTCGTACAGGTTGCACCTGCTGTCCGCACGGCGTGGACAGAATATTTTGGTCTCTCACCCGAACAGGCCGCGCCGGGCGTTCTGGCTTCCGCACTGCGGGAGCTGGGCTTTGATTATGTATTCGACACCAATTTCAGCGCCGACCTCACCATCATGGAAGAGGGCAGCGAGTTCATCGAGCGCTTTACGCACAGGGATGTGTATTCCTGGCCGATGTTTACCTCCTGTTGTCCCGGTTGGGTGCGGTTCGTAAAGGGGCAGTTCCCGCAGTTTGCAAAGAACCTCTCTACCGCGAAATCGCCGCAGCAGATGTTCGGTGCGGTGGCCAAAAGCTATTTCGCAGAGAAGATCGGCGTCGACCCCAAGAACCTTCGCGTGATCTCCGTCATGCCGTGCACGTCCAAAAAGGCGGAGGCAGCGCTTCCCACGATGAAAGACGCCTGCGGCGGCCCCGATGTCGACGTGGTCATCACCACGCGCGAGCTCGTGCGGATGCTCCGCTGCTCGATGATCGACCCGGCGTCCTTGGAGGAGAGCAGCTTCGATTCGCCGCTCGGCTCCGGTACGGGCGCGGCGGTGATCTTCGGCGCGACCGGCGGCGTCATGGACGCGGCGCTTCGCAGCGCGTACTATCTTGTGACCGGTGAAAATCCGGACCCCGATGCCTTTACTGCTGTGCGCGGCATGCAGGGCTGGAAGGAAGCGAGTTTCGACATTCCCGGTGCAGGCACGGTCCGCACGGCGGTGGTCAGTGGACTCGGCAACACCAGGGAGCTCATGGAGGCGATTGCCTCCGGCCACGTGCAGTATGACTTCGTTGAGGTCATGGCCTGCCCCGGCGGCTGCGTAGGTGGCGGCGGCCAGCCGATTCACGACGGCGAGGAGTGCGCCGAGGCGCGCGGAAATGTCCTGTGGAGACTTGACCACAAGATGCCCCTTCGTTTCTCGCATGAAAACCCCGATGTGCAGGCGCTTTACAAAGAGTATCTCGGAAAGCCGCTGTCCGAACGTTCTCACCATCTGCTGCATACCGATATCGAAGCCTGGCAGATGCCGCAGGAGCTTTGATTGGCGCTGCTTTCAAGGGCACAGCACAAATACGAATATGCGGGACAAGCTTGCCTTGTCTCGTATGTTTTATGTTGGTATTACCGCTTCAGCCACTGCACAAATTTCCTCTGTGAGATCTTGGCCGCTCTCGCACTTCTCTTTTTCCTTCTGCGCTTCCTTACTCCACGCGGAACATACTTTCTGCTAAATTTTTCCTACGCGAATCCGCGCGAAGCGGCGCATGTACTCACGACGATAGATTTTGAGCAACTCGTCCTGTGCGTGACTTTGCACATACTGCCGCATAGCGCCGACCTCCTTGCAGGTGCGGCCACGGCTATCGAACACGCGGCTACAATATTCCGTGCTGCCGTGAACCGTGAGCGCAAAATATCTGCCGCAGCTTTGCAGATGCGCATGGAAATTCTTTGTCAGACGCACCCGCGCAGGGAAAAGTCGACATCAGTCATGCTTGCGTCCAGCGCCGTCTGGAGCAGGCGTTTGGATTTGCTGATGCATAGTCGCCAAATTGCCTGGAACGTGCGCCAATTCCCTGTGTGGCAGAAGCTTCATTGGATTTTTTGCAATCCGGTGTCGCCAGTTTTAATCTATCGCTCCATTCCAGCCACAGATAGAAGAAATACGGATGCATGTCCTTCAAAATCATCCAGAAGTTTCTGCACTGGGGTGTATCTGAAAACAGCGCTTAGCTGTGCAAAATGCCGAAAGCGACGCAGATCGCGGCGACCATAACAAAAGCAAGGAAGGAGTCATCGCGCTTATCATAGCGTGTCTCAGCACGGCGGAATTCCTTGAGGCGATTGAAGAAACGCGCTATTACATTCCGCCGTTTATACGTCTCTTTATCAAACAGCCACGGCTGCTTTGTGTTTACTTTCGGCGGGATCGTATAGCGGGCGGACTGTTCATGCAGATAGGTTCGGATTTCTTTTGTGCCATAGGCTTTATCGGCAAGAATATCGCAGTCCTTCAGGTCTGTAAGCAGCTTCAGCAGAGAAACTGCCTCCGTGCAATCGTCAACATTTCCGGCAGACAGCAAAAAAGCCACAGGCCGCAGGTCTTTTCCAACGATGGCATGAATTTTCGTGTTCAGACCTCCGCGTGTTTTGCCGATGCTGCTTGATGTCTGACTTTTGCTCTCTTTCTTATTCCACGGCCTGCCTGCGCGGATGCTTTGATCGACGTTGAATCCATGCTCAGCTCCGAGCCAGTGCTCGAGGTCGCGCAGCGCTCGAAGATCTTCTTCGGAGTCCCATCGTCCCGCCAGCGGCAGAAACAGCTGTACACAGTCTGATGCGGCCCGAATCTTGCCGGAAGATCGCTCCAGCGCGCACCACTGCGGGCAAGCCACAGGATGCCATTGAGATGCGCACGGATATCCTTGCTCTCGGGTGCATACGTCCAGCCGGTCACGTCACCGCCGTAATTGACCTTATCATGGTCTGGGACGCCAGCCAGTACAACAGCGTCACGAGCTGTGCGCGGGTGCAGGATGCATCCGGCAGCGGACGGCTTCTGCGTAATAGGCGCCCTCCTTGACATCGGAAAAGTTCATTGCGAAATTCACAACTGGTTTCCCGGCTGCCCGCCAGAGGAACGTCACAAACTCCGCGCAAGTGAACTGTTGTCCGGACTGAACGTGTACTAGCCTGTGCCGGAGGTGATGCTTCGTTCCACAGTCCAGTTTACCGCGTCGTAGCAATACGCATTGGACGCAACATCCTCAAATCTCTGCTGATTCGCTGCGGCAAGGATCGCAGTGAGGACCGGGTCGATGCTACCCGGCAGCTGTCAACCCAACGTCGGACAAGCCACTGGTGTTTTTCCCAATATTCGCTGGGCGTGCTGCCGACATAGGTTTTGAATACCCTCGAAAAATGGCTGGTGGAGGAAAAGCCGAGATAAGAGCCAATCGCGGTCAAAGATTTATCCGAATAGCGGAGGAGGCGTTTTGCTTCCTCCGTTTTTTCCTTCAGGATGAAATCCACTATATTTTCCCCGGTATCCTCCTTGAACTTCTTCGACAAGTATGGTCGGCTCATATACAGCGCTCCGGCGATAGCTCTGGATGGAAGAGTCACTGTTGGGATCAGCAAGGCCTGCGTTGCCTGCGCCGAACCAGTTGCACACGATGGTGCTGACAGTGCCCTCGCTGTCGTCATAGACGATGGCAGAGTTTTCAACCGCCACCTGATAGCCCTCGGGCAGATCGTCCAGCACCGGCAGACTTGCAACGATCTCACCGGTCTTCATATCCAGAGCCAGCAGCTTGACGGGGTCAGCATTGTCGGTGAACATCACAAGCTCCGGCGTCAGCGACGGAGAGCAGCCGCCGCCCCATGCAAGACCGCCGCCGGTGGTCTTGTCGCCCTCGCCGCTGACTTTTGCGCCGACACTCTCATACGGCGTGCACCAGACGGCTTCGACACCATTATTCGCACGCAGCAGATAGCAGTTCTGGTTCGTCAGGATGACTGCGCCGTCTTTGGAGGCGGCAATGCCGTTTTCTGCACCCTCACGGGGAGTCAGCTCATAGACAAAGACTGCATCAGAGAGATCCGTCTGTTCGCCGCTTAGAATCGCATCGATGGCGGAACGTGCGATATATCCCAGTACGCCCTGCTGCTCTGCGCTTTCCAGATATAGTTTCTGAATATGTGTCCCGTGCTCAAAATACACGCCGCGAACTCTGCACGCACAGTGGCTACCTTTTGACGGTTACTGACGGTCACATAAAACCAGCGGGACGGAAGATCCGTCCCGCTGGCTGCGCATGGAGTTACTTCATATAGCGATACAGGAAGGTTGCGATCTGGCCGCGGGTGCAGGCGGCATCGGGATCGAACTTGCCGTTGCCAACGCCGGCGGTGATGCCGTTCTCGATGGCCCAAGCCACGGCCTGCGCGTAGTAGCTGTCGGCGGGAACGTCAGCAAAGCTGACGCCGGAGGCAGCGGCAGGCTGGCCCATGGCGCGCCACAGCATGGTGACCATCTGGGCGCGGTTGATGGTGCCGTTGGGGTCCGCACCGTCGGAAACGCCCTTGTCCTTGGCCCAATTCTGTGCCTTTTCGTACCAGATGCTGCCGCCGGTCAGGTCCGCGTCATTCTGCCGCGCGAGAATCGTCCACAACTGCGCCCGGGTGGTGGAGTTATTGGGCGCGTAGATCGTGTTGCTTATGCCGTTGACCAGCCCACGGGCGCTGACGAAGTCGATGGCGTCCTTGGCCCAGTGGGCGCGGGTGTCGATGAAGTCCTTGGAGTTGTCCATGATCTTCACAGTCGCGCTGCCGTCCATGGTGAGCCGGATGCCGTCCGCCGTTGGCAGGGAGTTCTTGACGATCTCCTCCGTGCCGTCGGGGTGGACGATAACCGCCACCGTGCCGGGTTTCACGTTGGAAACGGGAATTTCCACCGCAGTCTCGCCCGCGTTCTTCGGCAGCTCGACCTTGACGGTGGGGGCGGTGTTGGAATCGCGGGAAGCCTCGACCTCAACGGGAGCCTTGACGGCCTCGCCGTTCTTCTTGGCGTCCTCAACGGCCTTGCTGCTGAGGGTGGTCTCCGCCGTGGTATGGCCGTTCTTGTCGGTTTTCACCGTGCCGGTGGAGCCGGAAGCGTCCTTGACCTCGGTCTTGCTGCTGCCGTCCGGCTTGGTTTCGGTCTTGGTGGTGCTGCCGTCCCTGTTGGTGATGATTTCGGTCACCGTGCCGTCAGACTTTGTTTCCGTCTTGGTAACGGAGCCGTCGGGATTTGTGGTGGTCTCAGGCTTGGTGGGCGTCGTGCTGCTGGAACCGCCACCGCCGCCGGAGGACGGGCGCGAGGTTACGCTCAGCTTGCCAGCCGCATAGGTGATTTCGTAATTTCCACCCGCGCTTGCACCGCTCGCCACGATCATCGCCGCGTCGCCGGTCCTGGTCATGTCGGGCGTGGCCGGGTCGTAGGCCAGTGTGGGCGCGGTGGTCAGCTTGTCCTCACCGATCAGACCGGAAACCGTGTAATCCTTGTCTAGCCCGGGCTTGCTCAGATCAGGCGCGGTGCTGCCCACATAGACGCTCTTGTCCTTGACGGTGACGGTAACCTGCGCATTGCCAATGATAAACGTGTATTCCTTCGCCGCATCCGTGTTGTCGCTCCAGACATAGTTTTCGGCGTCCTTCAGCGTCACGGTCACGGTATATGTGCCCGCGCTTTTCCGGACGTTGTCCGCAACGGTGTAAAGCCCGCTTGCCGCGAGGGTGTAGGTCTGCTCATCGCCACTGTAGGTGAACTGCGTCGGGTCTGCTGCGGGGATCTCAACTTTCGCCTTAGCGATGGTAACGCTGACGCTCTCGGGCGTGGTGTCACTGTGGTTGCCGTCGCCCGCGACCTTGTACCAGACGGTGTACGCACCGGCGTTCTCGCCGATGGGGATGGTTTCGGAATAATCGCCGTCCTTGCGCAGGCTGTACATCATCGTGCCGTCGCTGGCGAAACCCGCAGAGATGAGGGGCTGCGCCTTGCCGGTGTAGGTCAGAGCGGTGATCGGTGTCGGCGCGGTGCAGGCGGAGCCCGCCTTCGCGATGCTGAACTTCGCACTGCCGGAGACGGTGTAGTTGCCATTGGCATTGTCCGTGATGGTCACGGTAGCGGTGTTTTCGCCCGCGTTGACGTTGTTATCGTAGGACACTGCGTACTCGCTCGGGTCAATGGTATTCTCGCCGTCCTTGACGGTGACGTTGGGTGTCTTTGCGTTGCCGTCGTAGACACTGCCGGAAGCAATTTCAATGGTCGGGTCAGTGAGTTCCTTTGGTGCGATGGGATACTCCACGCTGGCGGTCACAGCCCCGTCGCCCTCGCCCACCGTGATGACGGCGGTGTAGATACCCGCGTCGGTGGGGGCGGCGGAAAGCGTCGTTTCGCCCTGCTTGTAGGTAATACGGATGTTGTCTGCACTTGCACCCGGCCAATCATTGCTGACCGTCACTGCTGCTGCCTTGGGGCTGCCGTCGTAAGTCAGCGCATTCGCTTCGGGCGCAGCGATCGTCACGCTGCCGCCATGAAAATCCGTATTGTTGTTCTCAGCGCAGTTTTTGCACGTTGCGGTGATGGTTGCGCTCCCTGTAGTTGTTGTGCTCAGTGCATACGTCCAGCTATGCGTGTGGGGATTGCTCAGCTTCAACTCGCCGTCTTCTAACGCCACCGTAGAACTGCTATCGTCTGCGATGAAATAAGAAGAAAACGGCTTGTCACTCATGTTCGTGCTCCAGCCGGAAGTAAAAACGCGGTTGCTATACAGCGACACGCCGATTCGCGAGCTTTCTGTCAAAGGGCCGTCAATGGTAATGGTTGTTCTGCCGATCAGACGGACATTGCTGGCCGTGCCGCCGGTGTAAATTCCGTTATCGCCTTTCGAGCCGCGGTTGACGTTGTCTGTGATCCGTACGCTGCCGCTGACGGTCATGGTGCCGTACACGCACACGCCGCCGGAGCCAAAGCTGGCGGCGTTATTGCCGGTGATGCTGCAGCCGTACATGGCGAAGCTTCCTTGCGTACCATCATAGGCAGCCACAAATACGCCGCCGCCGGAGCCGGAGACACTGTTGCCGGTAATGCTGCCGCCGTACATGGTGAAGCTGCCGGTGTTTTCTACCCATACGCCGCCACCGTCAGAGTTGTGGTTTCCGGTGATGCTGCCGCCGTACATGGTGAAGCTGCCGATCACCTTGACGCCGCAACCTACTGCGTCGCTGCTTTCGTGGGTGATCTTGCCGCTCCCCTTGCAGTCGGTCAGGATGAAATTGACGCCGTTTCCTACGGCGATCGTACTCGTACCGGCTGCGCCGGTGATGGTATGACCGTTCAGGCAGAGGAACGTGTCGGACGGGGGCTCCCAAACGTTCCTGCCGCTGAGCGTCACGTTGTCGGCCAGGTAGTAATATCCGCCATTCTGGATGGCGGTCAACTCCTCCGCCGAGCCGATCGGCTGCCAGGTCTCGTTTGTGTGGCTGCTGCCATTATGAGAGCAGCTCGCGCCGCAGATGGGATGGCCGTGCGCGTTAGCAGCGGTCATGCAGATCGTCTCGTTCGACGTGACATAGAAGAGGTAGTTCTCGCCCGTGTCACTGTGAAAATACTGCTTATCGTCGAGATTCGCGCCGGTGGCGATGACAATGTCTTCGTTGGTAGGCAGATTCTGCGTGGTCACGCCGATGGACGCGTCGGAGGACAAATGATTCGTGCCGATGGTGATGGTCTTGCCGCTGCGCAGATAGACATTGCTGGTCGTACCGCCGGAGTAATTCCCGTTAGAGCCCTTTGTACCGTTGCAGACATTGTCCTTGATCTGCACCGCGCCGGAAAGAGTCAGAATGCTGTTGCCATAGCCAATATCGCTACCCACATATACGCCGCCGCCAGTTCCCGCATTGTTGCCGGTGATGCTGCCGCCGGTCATGGTGAAGGTGCTGCCGCTGCTAATATGCACGCCGCCGCCGTTGTTGCTTGCGCTGTTGCCGCTGATCATTCCGCCGGTCATGGTGAAGGCGCTGTCGCTGCCAATGTGCACACCGCCGCCGCTGCTGCCGCTATTGCTGCTTGCGTAGTTGCCGCTGATCTCACCGCCGTGCATATAGAATTTGCCGCTGCCCTCCACATACACGCCGCCGCCGTTCCAGACGGTGGTGTTATCGGTGATGCTGCCGCCGTACATGGTAAAGGTGCTGTTATCCCGCACCCATACGCCGCCGCTTCTCCAAGTGGTGTTTTCACCGCCGGTAGTGGTGTTGCCGGTGATGCTGCCGCCGTACATGATGAAATTGCAATTCTCGCTCAGATTCACACCGTTGCCAAGGAACGATGAATCGTGGGTGATCTTGCCGCCGCCCTGACAGTCGGTCAGGGTGAGGGTAGGACTGGGGGTGTCGACAGATTTTGTGATCTTGAATGCCTCTCTATTAGCTTTAACGGTGATGGTGTGACCGTTCAGACAGAGCGTGATATTTTCTATTATTTGGATACTTCCGAACTGGGTGTTCGATGGGGCCTCCAGAGCGAGGTCGGTGGCAAGGTAGTAGGTGCCCTCAGACAGCACACACTGATAGGGCTGTTCCTGTGTGCCGTCGCCGACCCACACGTAACCGTTATCGTCCTGCGTGATCGCCGTCGCAAAGGTAGTCTTACTGTCCTCGTTATGGCCGCCCACATGGCTGCACGCTTCTGCATTGCCGCAGAGGTAGTGGGTGTGCGGTGTAGACGTTTCAGGCTCGCCATTCGCAAATGCCGCCGCAGGCAGCAGCGTCAGGCACAGGGCCAGCGCCAAAAACAGGCTCAATCCTCTCTTTTTCATATTCTCCTGCCTTTTCTGTCAAAATTTTCTTGCTGGCAAAGCAAGGAAAACTCTGGCTTTTGATTTGCGTTGAAAGCATCTTGCTGTTTTCTCTCGAGCGGGGCGGGCTTCCCACGGCCCGCCCCGCGAAACCGTTACGGCTCGATGATGTTGAAGGGGTTGGGCCCGGTGATCGGGAACTGGTTCATATTCTCCATCATCAGCGTCAGCAACTCGGTGTCGCCCTCGACCTTGACGGCCTGTGCGACCGTATCCTGATTGTTGGTCAGGATCGCAAACAGCGCATTCTTCGGGCAGGTAATAGACACGTCCGCATCATCAGACAATGTATCCGCATAGACCAGCAGCACACCATTCTTCACGCGGAGCATGTGCTGTTCGCCCACGTCAGGCAGGATCACGTTCATGGTGAAGTCGCGGTCAGCCAGCGCCTGCTTGTCCATGACAATGGCCATATAGTCAAACAGCATGGGTGCGGAGAGGGCCTTGACCATGTCGCTGGTAGATTTGGCGGAAGCGGTGAAATTGGCATTTTCATGGCGCAGCTCCTGCGCGGCGGTCAGATATTCGTTGCGCCACGGACCGGACTCCGCCTGATACCCCAGCTGCTCCAGTGCATCGGCGCACAGAAGCCGCGCATCGGTGTTCGTCGGGTCGGCAAAGACGATGGTGTTTGTGACCTCGGCGACCCACTGATATTCACCCTTGTCAAAATCCGCCTTTGCCATTTGCAGGACCTTGTCAACATCCCCCAGGTACTCCACCCATTTTTTTGCGCTGTCGCTTGGCATGAGGGGGTTCAGGTTGACAGGGTTGCTGTCATACCAGCCCATGAACTTCTGGTAGACCGCCTTGGCGTTGTGGGCGACCGTCCCGTAGTACTGGCGGGTGTACCAGATTTTATTGAGCGCCTCCGGCAGCTCGATCATGTTGGAGATCTCGTCGCTGGTGTAGCCCTGATTGATATAGGTCAGAGTCTGGTCGTTGATGAACTTATACACGGCAGCCGTGTTGACCATGTAGTCGTTCACCACGTTGTTTCCCCAGTGCGGCCAGTTGTGGGACTGGAAGGTGACCTCCGCGTCCTTGCCGTAAAGGGAAATGGCCTCTGTGATATAGCTCGCCCATGCCGCGCCATCGCGCACCTCTGCACCGCGCAGCGTGTAGAGATTGTGGAGCGTGCCGGTGCAGTTTTCCGCCATCCAAAGCGCCTTATACTGGGGCAGCCACGTGTTCATTTCGGCGGGCGCTTCCGTACCCGGCGTGAGCTGGAACTCCAGCTCCACACCGTCGATCGTCAGCTTTTCGCCGGACTGCGTGATTTCATAGCTGGGCGTCATGAACGAGACCGTTCCGGTGGACTGTCCCATGCCGATGCCCTGCGCCAGCTTGCCGGTCACGCCGGGGGTCAGAAGGATGCCATACTGATAATTGCTGCGGCGGCCCATACCCTTACCGGCGTAGACATTTTCCTTCACGGAGTGCTCCGTGAAGCCCACAGGCGTGATCACGGGGATCTTGCCGCTGGCGAGCTGATCTTCAATAGAAAGTGTCTCGTCTGCCTTATCCTCTTTCGCCATCACGCCGGCGATGCCGCCAAAATGGTCGACGTGGGAATGAGAGATGATGATGGCCTTGACCGGGAATTTACCAAGATTCTTTTCGATCAGCTGCATGGCAGCCTGACTGCACTCCACGCTCATCAGCGTATCAAAGACGATCCAGCCGGTATCGCCCTTGACAACGGTGAGGTTTGCCATGTCATAGCCGCGGACCTGATAGATGCCATCCGTCACTTCAAAAAGGCCATAAGCGTGATTGTTCTTCGTGTTCTCCCAGAGGCTGGGATTTACGCTGTCAGGCGCTTTTTCGTAATCATCCAGGAACGCATAGGCTTCCTGACTCCAGAGGATCTTCCCATCCTCGTCCTTCAGTTCCAGTGTTTCCGGCGCGTCGATCAGTCCGCGGGTGGCGAATTCATATTCTTGCTTATCATCGAAGTCAAGTTCATCGTAGACGGCGGCATTTGCCTTTGCCGTAAAGTCTGTGGCGGGCTTGACCTCGGCGGTCAGACCGAGCTCTGCTTTTTCCGGCCCCGTCGCGGCGGGTGTCTGCTCTGCGTTCTGCCCATCGGCGGCCGGTGCAAAGGTCGTTTCCTCTGTGCTCGTTTCTGCGCTGCTGTTCTGTGTGCAGGCGGAAAGAAGCCCGCAGGAAAGCAGCGTAAGCAGCGATAGTAGAATTGCAAATATCTTTTTCATGTTGTCCTCCTATGATTCTCTTCTGTTTTTGGTCATCTCCTCGGAAGGGTTTGTGCGTATGGATTGACTATGAAGTCGTTTGTGATTTTCTCTTTATGGTAAACTATCGATTATTCCGCCCCTTTCTTTCCGCAAGCCTTGAAAGCTCTTTTTTGACCGCTTCGATTTGTGGGTCAAACAGCGCTCGCTCGGCAAAGATCATATAATTGTTGATGGCGAGGATCGACAGATGAACGAACGGCGCAACCTCTTTGTCGGTGCAGCCGAGGATCTCCGCAATCCTGCCCGTGTAATAAGGGTATCTTGCCGCAAGCCGCACAAGAGAAGGCTTTACCTTTTCTCCGTATTCGCGCGACACACATACGCTGACCAGAAAGCGCATGGTAGGCGACATTTTATCCGCCAGCTCACCGAGATGATCCATCATGCTTTTGATGTCACGAATATCTTCAAGCACGATGGCAAACGCGGCTTTTTCAATTCGACTGATTGCTTCCTCGGCGCAGGCAAGAACGATTTCCTCTTTGGTGGAGAAGTAATAGTAGATGCCGCCGTTTTGCAGCTTTGCCGCCTTACAGAGGTCCTTTGTCGTGGCAACGGTCAGCCCCTTTTCGACAAAGCAGTCAAGGCAGACGCCTACAAGCTCCTGTCTCTTTTCGGCTTTCTTTTCTTCCCGCAAAACACAATCCCCCCATTTCTGTGCATTATCCAGTGTTTCTTATAGTAGTATATCGGGCTCTACAAAATAAATCAAGTGATTGCTTGAATAATAATTATAAATTTTTAGGATCACATTGCTTGATCAAACATCACAACAACCTCACTTGGCGGCTTTGCCTCCGGTAAGCTCTGTCTTGCAGGATTGATTCGCAATTTTGTAAGAAGCAAATTGGCAGAAAGGCTCCGGCGCTTTTGGCACCGGAACCTTTCTTGAGACTTACTTTGCAAGCACAACGGAAATAATAATCTCCTTTTCCGCCTCGCTCAGATCAAGCGCACCGCCGTCTGCGATACTGACACGCAGCTCATACAGTGTGCCATCGGACAGGGTATCCACGGCAGCACCTGTCT